>Ga0209229_10000235_pt1 | contig 22040 bp, 40 predicted proteins | sample SanBayMetagenome_FD_187466 | JGI IMG/M metagenome (GOLD analysis project Ga0209229, IMG submission 187466) | Freshwater and sediment microbial communities from dead zone in Sandusky Bay, Ohio, USA (SPAdes) (version 2) | ecosystem: Environmental > Aquatic > Freshwater > Lentic > Sediment... | reverse complement strand
TCCTTGACTACGATACTCCGTATGACGAGGCCACTGAAGAATACGGAGAGCCCACAGGCAAACTAGCAGAATTCTTGCAAGCTCTGCGCCCCATTATTGAAAGCTATTCCATGGATAGCCCAGTAGACGCAGACAAGGCTGTAGGCAATATTGCGGAATACGCCATAGACAATGGCGGCATCAGTGCTTCGGATCTTGTTCGCATTCTCAAGCAAGAAGACTCTGGCATCATGTATGCCTCTGACGAAAACGGAGATCTGGCGTCTAGCGAGATTATACGTCAAGCCATTGAGGATGCGGGATTTGATGGCATTGTTGACAGCTTGGTTAACCAGAAATTTGGCAGGGGCAAAAAGATTGGCATAGCCATGGCTGGTGTGGGTCCTGATACTGTCCACACTATTGTCTTTGACTCCAGTCAGATCAAATCCGCCGATGCCGCCACATACGATGATGATGGCAATCTCATCCCCCTTTCGCAAAGGTTCTTGGCCGAAGAGGAGGATGTGCGCTTTGCGCCCGAAGAAGAGTTTGAGATTATTCCCGAACAGGTCGAGGATCAGATAGAGGGGACGCCAGAAGCTGCCACCATTAATGTAATGGGACAAGCTTTCCAGATGGCCAACGAGCAAAGTGCCGCCATGGGCACCCCCGAAGGAACCCTGCCCCTTGAAACCATCACCAATGCTTGGATGAATTCTGGGCGGGATGTGGAGACGCTGGAGAATGCCATCATCCGCTACACCAACCTTGAGCCCGAAGCAGCCGCCACCCTAGCCGAAGCCATTGGCAAGCAAGTGGAGATCCAGCGCGGCATCATGGAAATCTCCGATGCGGCCAGCCGCCGCAAGGCAAAAAAAGAGGAGGAGCCCGAAGTTAAGCCCTACAGTTTTGCCGAGCGCATCAGGGAAGAGCTTCCTCCTGAGTTGCAGAACAAGGTCAACCTTGCCTACGAAGTTCTCCGCAACGAGGTGAGCGTCGAGGAAGCTAATCGGGTTATGAGCGGGCTTACCTTGGATGAGGCAATCAAGGCCACAACCACCATGGACAACGGGGTGTCTATGCCCGTTCGCTCCATGATGGCACAGATTGTCCTTCGCAAGATCATGGATCGCCGTAAATCCACCAAGGGCAAAAAAGGCAAAGAGGGCGACTACGAGGCAGCGGTGGAGGCCCATGTTGAATTTCATAATTTTATTAATGATTACTTCAAGGAGTTGGGTCAAGGTGTGCAAGCTATTGCCCGATTCTCCGACCTTGGTGCCGATGGGGTTCTCTTGAAGATTCGCAGGGACATTGACAAGGCTATCTCCAAACACATCAAAAATCGCAAGGGGCAGATCGACAAAATCAAGCGGGATGTGGAAGATGCAGACAACGCCGCCTTTAATGCCGCAGTCAAATCCAACAAGGCAAATATCGACAAGACGGCGAAGAAAGCAGGCGAACAGGAGGCCAAGAAACTAACCATAGAAGAGCAGGCCCAGAAGCTTGCCATCCGTGCGGCCAAGAAGGTTGAGGGCGAAGAGGTTCGTCGCCGCCAACCTGACCCTCTCTCCGACTTGGTCAATAGCCACCTCCGCCGCTACAACGCCAACTTTATTGCCGAGGCTACCGCTATGGGGGTATCCCCCGTTACCGCCCAAGCCATTGAGGATTCCGCCAAGAAGCTTCGCGACTCCCGCCAAGCCGCCAAATCAGAGCGCGAGCGCTTCAAGGAAATGCAGGACGAGCGCATGAGGGTTAAGAAAGAATTGGCTCGCGAGAACAAATACATCTACGGCCCCCGTCCGACCATCTGGGAAAACTATCAAGATATGTTCTCCGAGCGTCTTGCTCGCCGCCTGATGCGTGATCCGAAGAAGAAGGTTCCGCCTTCGCTTCTCCTTTTCACCGACAGGCTTACCGAAAACCTCCTTGGCTTTGTGCCCGAAGCAGAACGTCAGGCCACTACCCAGCGTTCCTTCCAAGCCATGGTTGAGGACGCTTTGAACAACAAGGAGAAGTATCAAGAAGCATTCAATAGGGCGCTGGAAGACATTTCCTTCAAGGTGATGGAACTGGAAGTTAGGGAGGCTGCTGGAGAAAAGATTTCTAGCGCCACCTACAAGAAGGCCGTGGCAGCACAGGAATTCTTGGAGCGTCTAGAACCCATCATCCAGCAGTTCCCCGTCAGCGACAAACTTATCATGCGCTTCGTCAACCAGAAGATGAAAGCCATGGGAGAGTCTTTGGTTGGCAAATACAATGACTGGTATCGCTCCAGCAGAAAGACCCGAATTGAGATTGAGAAGGCCCTTGCCGAGAAGTTGGTGGCCGACATGAACGTTAGCAATGCCGATGCTGTCAACTTGTCCCGCGCCATCGTCAAAGACTTCCGCGCCAAAGCCGAGGAACGCCGCGAGAAAGCCCTAGCCCGATTCAAGAAGCCCAAGGAGAAGACCAAGCGTCTTGCACAAAGCCCGCTCAAGAAATTCTTTGAGTTGGTTAATATCGGAGCCCTTACCGATCAGGATGCCTATGAGGTCATGGCCCACCGCTTTGAGCTTCCGACTTGGGACCCCAAATTTGCCAAGCAAATTGAAGAGATGGCCCTTCTGCTTGAAGATATGCCAGAAGGCATGGAACGCCGCAGACTAACCCGCAACATGATGGCAGAGATTGCCCGCCGCAAGGGATTCAGCCTGTCCGACTTGGGTTCGGGCTTCTTCTACAGCAACATGCTCTCATCCATTGAAACATTCTTGATCAACCTTCAAGACACGTTGATCGGAAACTTCGTCAATGGCCTTGCCAGTTCTGTGGCAGAAAAAGACTTCACTCGTATGAGCGGCTTGATTTCTGGATATCGCAAGGGATGGAAGGAGGCGGTTCAGGTCTTCCGAACTGGTCTCCGTATTAACATGCCACGATTGGAAGAGAAGACTCCTCTTACTGTCGAGTTGGTCAACTACGGCAGGAAGGGTGGAGTGCCGCTGGAGTCCACCGAAGGCATGAATGCCATTGCCAAGACTCTGCTGGAGTCCCCGCCAGCCAAGGCTCTCAATTGGTGGAAGTATGTGACCCGCATCATGGAAGCCACCGATGCTCTAAACTATGCGGCATCTTCCGAGGGACAGCGTTATGCCGAGGCGGCAAAGATGGCCAAAGACGAAGGGCTTGAGGGCAAGACCAAGCAGAAGCGGATCAACCAAATCCTTAATCTTGGAGACGATGTGTACCAAGCTGCCCTCAAACAGGCCGAACAAGAAGGCTACACAGGAACAGATGCCAAGTTCCGCGCCATGGAAATCCAAGACAACGAGATCGACGCCGAGCTTCGCGAAAAGAGCTTTAACCGCGCATTGACTGACGTTTATCGCAACATGCCCACAGGACTTGCTGGAGCAACAGCAGCGCAGTTCAACAACTATGTTATGAGGATCGCCAACCCTTGGTTCCGCAATGCCTTCAAACTTTTCACTGCCCCCTTTGTTATCACTCCGACCAACCTGTTTAATCGCTGGCTGGACTACTCCCCCTATGGATACAAGAGGCTCTTCTATGGAAGCGGCAATCTACTGGATAAGGATACACCGTATTATGTTGCACCTCCAAAAGTTGGTTCGGCTGAGTTCTACACTCAGGCACTCAAGGCAAGCTCGTCTGTCATGGTTATGGGCCTTGCTGCTGGTCTAATCAAAGCGGGGCTTCTGGTATTGCGCGGCATGGGTCCGTCAGACGAAGAGGAGCGTAAGCAGTGGTTGGATGATGGCAACCGCCCCCACACCTTCAGCTTTATGGGTGGGCCGCAGATCAGCTACCAATTCACACCTTGGGCACTCGTTCTCTCTTGGATGGCTAATATTAACAACTGGGAGCAATACAACGCTAAAGAAGATGCAAGCGGAGCCGAACGTGCCATTGTTGCCATGACTGGTGCAACCAGCATAATCATGGATCTTCCATTTTTTGCTGGCCCAGCGGAATTTATGCAGGCTATTCAAAGCAGGAGGGGAGATCCTGTCGCTACGTTAGGTAAATATGTCGAGGGCAAGATGGGCATGGTATATCCAAACCTTCTGCGCCAGATTGATCGAATCTTTGATCCGACCATGTATGATTCCCAAGGACTCAAGGGTATCATTATCGATCAGATGCCATTTGCCCGCCGACTGGGAACACAACGAGTCAACTTGTTCGGTGATCCGATTGGCGAAGACAAGCCCGTTATGGATCGTGTGGTTGGCAGGATCATCTCCTTCCCGACCAAGCCCAGTCGCGAATCCAGAATTCTTGCCAAGTACGATATCTATCCCTATATGCCCAGCCCCAAAGAAGCCAAGGCATTAGTGGATGGAGAGCAAGCCCAGATGACCGAAGAACAATACAACAAGTTTGTCCAGATTGTGGGCAAGGATGTGAAGAAACGCATCAATGACCTCTTCGATCCCGATGCCGAAATCACCGAAAAAGAGAGGGAACGTGGCAAGAAGCGCATCTCCCAAATCTTTGAGCGAGCCCGCGCCCGTGGGGTCAGAGAAGTGTCAACCTACTAACATTCGCTATTCGCGAATACCGAATTTCTCACGAAGGAACTTGATAGTCTCCCCCTTCTTGTCCCGATGGATAAGGCAGGTATTGTGGGTCACGGTCCAATCAAATAAAGCCCTGTTCCAGCTTGGAATGTTGGGGGTGGCAAGTGACGGCCTTCCATTGGGGCGTGTAAAAAATACATTGGCCACCATGTGATTGCATGGATGGGTAAACCAGATGATATCGGGCGCTATAGCACAATCAAAAGCGGGTTGGATGATGGCCGACCCCGCAAAGAATTGTGGGCACCATGTAATTACATCCGATGGGTATACCGCCCCACCATTGAGGATATCAAAAGCTTCCACCCAAGCCCCCATAAACGGCTTTGATGCCATGCTATATTCATTTTCTAAAGCCTGAAGCCAATCTGGTCTGGCGGGGATCATGTCGGTTTCCCAGAGGAGCCACGGCTTTCCAGTCCCCTTCATCAGCTTACAGGTTTCGGCAAACACATGGTTGTTACAGGCGGGCCAAGCCGAGCTACAGGGTTTGATTCTGTGCAGAACAACCGAGCCCCAAGAGGATTGGGCAATCTCAATCAAGCTATCGCACATGAATCCCTCATCTGTGACCAGATGGAGTTCGTTGGGTTGATGGGCCAAGTCCCGACTCCACTTGATCACCCGCAAAGCTTGGGTGTAGTCCTTCGCACAGAATTGGAACACCACATTAAATGGAGGACGCTCCCACTTATAATCTTTCGGGGATTCTGTTCTGCACACAGGCGAACTGATCAGCAAATTTGAATTCATTTTGCCATGAGTTCCTTCCACTCCGACCTGACTGCATCCAGTCCGCCCCAACTCCAGCCCTGACGGGCAACCAGAGGAGGCAACTCTTCCTTACTCGTATCAACCCAGTGGAATTCTTCCGCCATGAAGCGTTCCGCATAGGCTCCGAGAATATTAAATTCACTCAGTCTTCGGCCCTCAATCCTTGGGAACCATTCCTCCCACGGGCCATGGCGTTCTGTAAGATGGTCTCTTACCTTGGCGTATATACCGATAGGATATACAAGGGGCATCCTCCTCATGTATTCGTAGTCAGGATTAAATCCCATGTAGTGGGCGGTCACCCCCTGCCAGACCTTGGCTTGATCGTCTAACTGATCATACGAGGTTTTGAGCATCATTGGTTTGCCGTCCACAAACATGCCAGAAAGCCTGCCAATCATCAGGCAATCTGAATCCATGTGGATCACATGGGTGGTATCGTGCGGGACATAAAGATCGGCGTTGAGCTTGGTATACTGCTGGTCAACGTACCCGTCTGCATTCATTGGCTCAACATATGTGGCGGGGCATCCGACATCATTGCCGACTGGAGCTACCGCCGTGATTGGAATATCGGGCTCCCATTTACGAATAGAGGCCAAGCAATACATCAACCACTCCCGATCTTTCTCGTAGGTGCGGATCAGATAGTGGGGATTAAAAGCAGAAGTAGTCATACTGTGGATCGGTTGGCTGGCAATTTGGTGGATAGATTTCAAACTGGGTATAGCCGTAAGATTCTATTTGTTTTTTCAGCATCTCAGAGCTTGACCCATTGCGTCTTAGTGCCCCGTCATTGAACTCTACAAACAGCTTGGGTTTATTATTAATCAGAAGCTTCTCCATTCCTGCAAGTGTCTTGGCCTCAAAGCCTTCCACATCAATCTTGATATAGTCAGGAGTCTTGTGATGCTTGGCCACACTGTCCAGAGGAGCGGCGATGACTATAACAGCCCCACCAGCAACCACATGGGATGCCCCGACATTGTCCTCCAAGGCCATGGTCAATTCCTTCTCTCCATCCGAGGCAGCAATATTGTAGCAGGTGGCCTCACTGCAATTATGGTGGAGGCAGCGGAATGCTTCTGGGTTGGGCTCAAAGGCCACTACTTCCATACCCAAATCCAAATAGAAACGGGTGTGGTCTCCGATGTTGGCCCCAACATCCCAAGCTATCTTGCAGTCTTGGATGCGGGGTTGGAGCCAGTTGAATAGCCAAGGGTCACACTTGAGACTTTTGTGCTCCTCCACCCACTTGGAAATATGGGTGTCATTCTCCAACACCCAGATTCCGTTCGGAAGTATTTTTATCATGGCAAGAAGACAGGTGTATCCATATTATTTATCTCCTAAAGGGAATGGATCCATATTGCAAAGCGTCTCAAATGTTGTTCTGTCTAATTTTGTCATGGGAAGTCTTATATGCAATTCGGAATACCAACCTGATTTCAATTTTTCTGGGTCTGGGATTACTTGAGTTATGCCGAGAACCCTGTCAAGCCATTGCGGCCAAGGGTCATCAAAGACGGTGCGGACTTTTACTCCAGATTCTTGGACAAGTTTCGCAAACAACACCTCGTCATTCCCCCATCCCACGGCGATAGGTTGCTGATTGATGTCCCTGTGGCCATCTACATTCAGGTTGAGTGACCAAGTCCATTCAAGGAGTTCGGTGAAATCCATCGGAGCGGGTTCCATGATCTTTGACCATACATCACAATGTGCGACGATATGGTTGGTTGTGATGTGGTTCTTGCTTCCGACTGCGGTCACAAGCTCGTCCTCTGGAATGGACTCAATCGCGTTTATAAACCTCTTGCTGGCGGGAAATTGGTCCATACCAGTGACCATAACAACCTCGTTTGGAAACAGGCGGGGACCGTGGATAATCGCCATGGTGGCCTTCCAGCTTCGTTTTGGTGGCGGCGAGAACGGGACCGTGGAGCGGTCTTCAAGAACGCGGACATCGCCCGTCTTCGGAATCGCATGGGCGTTGGTCCCGTTTGATACGAATACGAGACCAGTTTTGATCCCAAGCCTCGCCCACAGCCTCTCATGCATCTCATAAAACCCCTCGTAGAACGGGTTTCCATCCCATACCAGCATTACTCTGTCGATTTTCATAGTTTTAGTATTTCCAGTTGTTGGCTTCGTAGTCGATTTTATTGAGGGGCATTCCAGTTGATGCATAGACATCAGTCACGCATGTCGGATGTGCCGCCAACTCTGGAGTGATCGTAATGCCAAGCTTCCCAGCCACACCGTTGAAGATCCTCCAGATTAGCGGAAGACTTGGGTGGTTGCTAGTCCATCCCATGCGAGTTGTTAGCCATTCGGACTCCACCCAATCGGCTATTTCTGGGAAGCTGCATTGCTGACAGTAGGTGATGAATCGACGTTTGTGCAGATTCGACTGTTGCTTGAGTTCGCGAACTCTCTCCTCCTCGACCAGATTCGCATAGCTCGCATCCCACATGGCGGTCTCCACATCGAATATGTGCATGTTGTTCCAATTGGGCAGGCGCACATGCAAGCTAGGCTTGCAGCCAAGGGTGTCAAAGATGTTGGGGGTCGCCCCAGCCACAGTGTTAAGTGCTCCACAGCGTACCGTGTGCTCACTGACAAGGAAGTCCACTTTCCCGAAGCGGTAGTCCTTGAGGAGTTCGGTGGCACAGTCTCCCACATCCGTTCCCGCCCCGCGCCACATTTCAACTGGATTGAAGCATAACAACTCAAACGGATGTCCGTTCAGGTCGTTGTATGCGCGTAAATAGTTGAGGATTGGAACAATACGACAACTTCCAACCAAGCAAATTACGGAGGAAGCCCCCGAATTCCCAAAAGAAAAAGAGCCGTTCTCGTAAGCGGCCCTCAAGTGGTTTGTCGTAATCATCGTGTTTTTTTTAAAAAAATTATTCTAGTCCCCCTGACTAGGTTCGCCCCAAGCTAATATAGGGGGGGCGAAAAATCAACCAACAAAAAGGGAGGAGGCAATCTGCCCCCTCCCTCTTGGTCGATACTTCTTGGATCAGAATTGCAGAGGGTTTGCCACAGTGGGCATGTCCTCTACGAGGGGTAGGACATAGATTGTCTCATCCCCCTTCTTTGGTTTGCGTGGTGCTTCGATGGCGGCGACTAGACCAATAAAGGCCGAGACTCCAACCACCAAAGCAAGGAATGCGTAGGGTTTCATTATTTTGTCCTCCAGATTCGGAATGTTCTTTTTTCTTTAGACCAAGGTTTGGGGTAGATCGTTCGGAATACAAACGATTTGCCAGTGGACTTGGCATGGCGTTGCTTGATAGCCATAAGTTTGTTTGCGGGAATCTTGTCGAAAAGCGGCGGCAATTCGACACATTGTCCCACCTCCAATTGTTTTAAAAACGAATGGAGGGGGTGTTTCATTTGCGGGAAGAAGGCAATCTTCTTCGGGATTGGGAGTTCATCCCAAACCCATGCTTTGATTATTCTTCTTGGCATATGTTTACTCTCTGAACCATTCGGCGCGGGCCATCTCGTAATCTTCTTCCATGTCCTGCATCAGATCCCGATAGTTGTCCTCCGTATAGGTCTGGATTTCAGACCAGAGGAGTCCATCGATGGTTTCGGTGAGTGTTGGATAGTCTCTGACGATCAACTTCTCCAGTTGCCGTCCCTCGTAATTCAGCTTTAGCGGTTTGCCATCCAAGGGAGCAACCTCCGCTTTGGTGATCTCAACCCCGCAGCATTCTGGATCTTCCGCATGTCGAAACTCCAGTTCTGCTTCAAGCTGAACGTAGTATGTGATGCCACCTTCAGTGACTTCTTGGTCTAACCAGACTTTATTTTTCATTGTGGTTTTATTCTATGTGGTTGCACCACATCAGCAGATCAAAGAATAACCAATCGGGCGTTACGTCTTCAACTCCGTATCCACTGTGTGCCTCATACTGATCCAATTCCCCCATGGTAATGGATAGTTGTGAGGTCTGGGATTCGTTGTAGATGACGGCAACGTCCATTGGATTAGCCTTTGCTGCCAATGATGTGCGATAGTTTTTCATTGATGAAGTGCCTCCAGCTTGTCATGGCATATGCCCACAAGCATCTCCTGCGAGATTCTGCGACCACATCCAGCGACAAACTCCACTTCGATATCTGGGAAGTCTGGAGAGGTAACCCGACTGCCGTCGAACAGCACTGGGACCTGCTCCCCTGCAATGTTGAGAATGATCTTATTCATTGGTCGTTCCCGCTCATGGTTTTCCAGATCACCAGATCAGCATCTGCCAAAGACAGGTTGGGGAATGACTCTGCAATAAGTAGTCTTGCTGTCTTTTCCAGTTTGTCATAGCGTTTGCCACTGGGTGTCTGCTTTGGGGTTTTGACCCCATGGATCTCCCGCATCCATCGAAGGATGTGGGTATCCAAGACCGCACCTTGATGGTTCGGACGCGAATGCAGCAGGAACATATTTGCTGTCTTTAGTCCAATGCCATGCACCTTGAGAAGGTCTCTCATGGTGCAGGTGCGGAGGTTGAGCTTCATCACGCCTTCCAAGGCAGGAAGGATGCGACGATATTGACCAACCTTCCAGAAGCGGAGGTGGTCCTCCAGAGGAATCCTTCCCAGAAACTGAAAGGGACTCTCGTCTGGTTTGGATTGACCCAGCACCTTGCCAATAAGATTGGCAGTCTGGTTGGCATTCTTCCCCGCGACTGCTATGGAGAAGACCATAAACGCCTCCAGTTCCGCGTCTGTGCGGTTGAAGTTGGTAATGTTCTTGGGATCTACTTTAGTTTTCATCTGTGGTATCTGCCAGTCTGGCAAGTTTGTTGAGTATGTGGTTTGTGACTTGGGTGGTGTCTCGTTCGTTGAAGGAGAAATAATCCTGTATGTATTTCCGCCATGCGCTTTGGTTGCGGTGGAGGAATGCCCAGACAAAATCATATTCTGCCGAGGTTAGATTCTTATTCATGCATCAAGTATTCTTCTTCCAAGAATCCGTAGTCCCTCAATCCCGTAAGGAGATCTCCGAAATCGTTGTCTGGTATGGATACAGGATAGCTGTCCTCGTAGTGTCCCGCCCCTCCGAATGTGTCGTGTTCGTAGTGCCACAACTCTCCCTGCGTGGTCGTTAGGCGCATTGTCCCCGACTCCGAGGTGAGAGTTATGACTCGTTGTGCCTTGGGGTAGCGAACCCCCTTGGTGGTGTGAGTGTATCTATTTTTCATTGGTGGTTTTGTGTTTGTTGGATAGCCAGTTGTCTAACTGACCGAATGCTACCAGTCGTTCCATCCATGCAGCATTGGTGCTGAATTGAATGGACCGAGCCAGTAACGAAGGTTGTGGTTTGGGTTTGCGGATCAGCAGCATGAGGTCATGCCATAGATCCCGAATAAATTTGACCTGTTGTTTGCTCATTGTTCTGCCAGTGCAATGTGGTCTTCATCTGCCACATAGATATGGAAATGGGCATCTTGTGATGCTATCTTATGTTTTCGCAGATCAATGGTGGATATGTTTTTCATCTCGCTGCGAGTTGCTACCCAGTCATAGACTTTGCTTGCATCCTCTTGGGATTTACATGCCCAAGCAACTCGACTGATTCCGCCTTTGGCAGCACCCCAGTGGGACATAGCCCTATCTCTGGCAATGACTGCCCAGTAGTGGGTGGATTTCTGTTCTTCTGTTCTATCGTCTTTGATGGTGGTTTTCATGGTTGTTAGTGCTTGGGTTCCATCCGCTCGCATTCTTCTTGAATGGCGGAAAGGTCTTGGACATGGGGAAGGCATCCGAGGGTGTGGCAAGCCTCAAGGACGTTTGCGTCCCCGAATTTTTGGCACAACTTATACAGTGGATAGGACTGGAAGGTGCGTCCATTGAACTTTATGCCTTCCCAAATCTCAAAGTGTAGGTTACCTAATGCGTCTGTAAACATAGATTTATATGAGATCATCTTGGTCCATCCATGACTTTCCTCCCGCCGAGGGTGAAACGCCGATCCCGCTCCCCCAGACTGAATACGCTCCCAAGAGGAAGCTAACCGAGGCAGAGAGGTTTGAACTCATCCGCCACAGACCAGACAGGAAGGGGAAGGGGGCTCGCATGAGGGCAGGAGAATTGAAATGGGCAACCAAGGGTAAGTGATTCATTCGTTGAGGTGTTTGTCCATCTTTGCCTTTAGTTGTCCCAGATACTCATCCGAGAGGTCGAGATAGTCTGCCAGTGCGTCGAAATGGTAGCGCATGGCAAACCAAGCCGCCTCAAGTATCTCTGACATTTCGGTGTCATCAAATGGCAATTTGCGTTTCATGTGGGTATATTAGGTATCGTCTCTGGTTGTTGTGACCAGACTGATGCTGGTTAGGGTTGAGTTAGTCTCCTCATCGAACAGATCCTCCCAAACTGCCTTGATATCCCAAACGTCAGAGTTATTGCTCCAACGATAGTTAACATCAAGATCCTTGGGAGAGATCCCATGCTCCTTGCAGATGCGGTTGATCTTGTTGATTAGTTTTTGTGCGTTCATGGTGGTTTATTTATTCTGGCTTGAATTCATATTCATCCGAAAAGACAACAAGCGTAGGACATCCTCCAAAATTCTGGAATTCGATTTCCATAGCACTATAGTTGTCATTCTGGACAATGATTTCGGTTTCCCCGTCAAAGCGGGACAGGTTTTTAATTAGGTCTTTTACTTTCATTGTTCAATCTCCAGTGGATCTGCCATTTCAATCTGGTCGAGGCATTCCTTAATCATGTCGAGATAATAGCCTCCGCGCTTGAAGTCTTTCTCGTCCTCATAGCAGCAGCATCCGAGGTATTCAGATGCCTCCCGCCCATAGGAATCCCGCACAGTCACTTTGGCAGTGAACCATGCCCAGACATCACCAGACTCAAGGCGAGCGAGAATCTCATCCTCTGCTTCCTTGTCCAGTGCATCATCTCCAGATGCCTGTGCGTTGCCTCTGACTCTGACTGTTTCGGGAATAGCCTCTAACGTGATATCGTATTCACGCTCATAGGCTTTGATTAGATCCTGTTCTGTTTGTTCTGTAGCGGTCATAGCGTTTGTCCTTTCGATGGTGCAGTTGCAACGATAGCTTTGGCGGCAGAACGTGCTGCTGCCTCTACTTTCATTATGGTTTCCTTGCTGACACGGGTAAACTTATGGTGGCGGGTTTTCGCGGCGGTATCCAATAGATACTGCTTGACTCTGGTGGGACTAATTAGTTCGGCACTCATGGGGATTATCCAAAGACTACTTCACCCCAGAGGCAGCACTGAAGAAAAACATCTCCTGTGGCGGCATCTTCGTTGTCATCAATGAAGTCTTGCCAGTGGCGAGGATACCTGTCCGCCATGGTTTGAAGACCGAAACGAATGGTCCCGAGGTCGAGCAGTCCGTCTTCTTGCTCTTCTTCGACATCCCCGACGATCAGATAACCGCCCCGATTTGTGGGGTAATCCGTGTAGCTTGTGGGTTTATCTGACAAGTCTGGCATGTAACGGAACGTGAATTGCTCTGGGGCCTTCTTGACTTTAATGTGGCACCAGTAGTTGCTTCCTCCCTCGAAAGCGCAGCACAGAAGGTCTGCGACTCTTTGCATGGGGACATCGACTTGGGTGGTGATCTTGAACGAGGTTGGTTTTTCGGTAGTAGTTTCCATGGGTTTAGTGGGTGGTGATTAGCTTTCTTTGATTGTTTCAATATAAATAGACTCGTATGGGGACTGACTGGCGTGATTCTTCTTGAATGTTTCCAGTTCTTCTAATGTCAGAGAAACGATTAACTCGCTTGAGAAAAAGTGTCCTGCATTTTGTTGATGCCATGATGCATTTCCTGTTCTGATTCTATATTTTGTTTTCATTGGTCAAGGGTTGTGGTTAGGTTTTCTTCTTCCATCTCACAAGCTGCATCGATCAGATCATTTTTGAGTTTGATAACATCGTTCAAGACTCTGTCCAGCTTTGCTCGTTCTGCTGTTGGCATCATGCATAGCTTGCAGTCTTCCAAGGTATCTTCGACTCCTGCAATTATTTCTGATGCTCTGTAGGTTTCCAGTATTAGTGGGGTCATTTGTTTTCCCCCTCCGTGCGGTTGAAGTATTCTTCAACGTCTTCGATCTTCAGCTTTCCTTCGCGTAGCATGGCGCGGACGAATTGATCGGACGCATATTCCCGATAGTTGCAGATGTAGATTTCTTCGGGCGTGGGTTTTGCGTGTTCACTGGGGAGTGTGTCGAAAATCTTCTTGCTTTCGATGCTCCACTTTCCAGCAATCTTATAAAAGCTAATCGGAATGTCATGCCCAGCGATTTTTTCGATGCGTGTTGTTTCCAATATGATTGTCCCCATTGGGAACATTGCAACGCTTTCAATGCCATAGCGGCAACGTTTATCGTGCTTGGGGTTGGGCGTATCTTTGGTTATGCGGTGGTATTGCGTAGTCATGGGATCATTTTGCTTGGAGGTTATCGACATGGGCGGCGAGGCGCATCAGTTCTTCTTCTGCATACTTCACTGCCTCTTGACTTGCTTGGGGATTACGCAGCACCGCGCAATAAATGCGGACGCAGGCTTGCCAACTTGGGGTTAGGTCTATGGTTTTCATGGGATTTATTTTCTACGATGTTTGTAGGATAGGGATTGATCGTGAATCATGGGGATTATTTCTCCAGATAGCTTTGCCATGCGGGATGGTTGTCGGAGTACCCATCGCACCGAGGAACAAAGCATGGTTCCTTGGCAAGGTATCCGCCGATATCATGGAGGAGGGTGGAGGTTAAGATGCGGCACTTCCGACTTTCCTCGACTGAAGATAGACTCATCTCCAGTGCAAAGGCATAGAGGTCTCGCAGCAGGTTTTCTGACTTGGTGGTGGTTTTCATGGTGTTACTAGCTTCGACTTGGGTGGTTTTCATGTCAATAGGTTTTGTTGGAAAATTTAATGGGGGAAAGGGGAGAGGAGAATGGATCCCCTCTCCCCAACCTACTACCGACGATTCGCCATTGCCTTCAACTCGGCTTTGATACGCTTCGCGTTCTCGCCTCGCCATGATGAGGCATTAGACAGGAAATAAAGGACGATGGAGCGGGCATCATCGTACCCATAGGAATCGTTTATGCTGTCGAGACCCGCCATTGCTGACAGATACGGCTTTGCGGCATAATTGACCTTGGTTCCCCAGTCTTGCCTAATCTCGGAGGCAATGGTGGACAGGCTACGGGTTGCGGATGGATTTTTTGTTATCATTTGGGTTCTTTCTGTGTGGTTTTTCTGTTGGCTCCATCAGTGCTTTTTGTAACTGACGGAGAAAGTAGATTTATCCCAGCAAGCGCGACAATCGCCGCACACATTGCCTTGAGTCGATGAAGGGCAGGTGAATCCCGCCTCCTTACTGACTCCAGAGACAACCAGACCAAGCCTATTGGCAATGGATTCGGGTGCAGGGCCATCGATCATCAGAGCAGAGAGTCTGATCGTCAGATTGTCTGGGATCTCCCCACCTTGGGAAACATAGTCTGAAATGATACCATATTCTCGGCTGGGTAACCAGAAGGAGACATGAGGCAATGCCTTGGCAACTTTGACAATATTGGTCAGATGCTCCACAGACTGAAGGTCTCCAGAATCATGCCAACGAAAGAACGGATTGCCAGTCTGACCAATGAGATAGGTCATGGCATCTGTCCATCTTGGATCTGTCAGAGACTGATAGCGTCTCTCCATAGCGTTCTGGACATTGCCAAATAGATACCGCCCCTTGAGAGCATAGCAGGAAGCGCAGACACTTCCTTTAACGTCCTTCATCTTCTTTCCGACATGGCAATGGCGAGCGGGGATTGAGTATCCGTGACATGGCATCTTCGACGGAGAGGAGAGAGTCCCCACAATTGCCTCCGCCTCTGCTTTGTTTTTGAATGTGGTCATTGCCACCCCTCCCTCTGGATGATATCGCAAAGATCTTGGAATGTGCGCGGTGGTTTTGCTGTCGTGAGTCTTTCAACCCACACTATCCCCTCGCGCACTGACGATTCGTTTTGTGGTTCGTTGTAGTGACGGATACCCAGAAAAACTTCGTGAGTCCCGTTTGCATTTGCGCGGATGCCATAAACTTCGTCAGGGCCACGCGATATGGTTTTTGTCATCATAATTTACTCCCAGACAATAAAGGCAACGATAGCCATGAAGGCAATCATGCCCAATTCCAGTAGTGTTTGCAGTGTTTCCATAAGATTAGCGGTCAGACATAGAATGCCAGAACGACCAGAGGAGGAGGAACGACCCGAAAAGAATCATTCCGTTAATAAACGAATCGTCAATATACATGGTGGTTTTTGGGGTTTGGGTGGAAAACTGAAAAGAGGGGACGCCGAAGCATCCCCTCATGTTCAATCTTCAATTGCCAAGCAAACGAATCCCTTTTCGTTGTACTCCTTGACAATCTCCGCAAAGGGTTGGGTGGTCATGCTCTGCCAATCCCATTGCCTTCCTTTGTATCTCTCCACCCATGTTGCCACAGGTGTTGAATCGTGATCCTCCGAGAGTCTGACAACGGAAGACCCATCATTGTTGGCGAGTATTGCGGTCATGGGATTAGAGAGAGACAGATACGTCAATGTCCATCGAATTGATGCGGTTCTCAATCTCGTCACGGATTGCCTCGCTGGCAATGTCATCCATGTCCACGTTGTCGATAGCTTTCTGTGCCTCGCTGGCGAGATCCATCGAATCGATCATTGCCGCAACCTTGTCGGTAATCGCGCTATGCAATTGCGCTTTGGCAATGTCTGCTACGATCTCCGAGAGCATTTCGGTGGTGAAGGTGATAGGATGGAAAGATCCATCCTCCTGCTTTGTGTAGTATTGGTTTTTCATGTAGTAGGTATGGCATTTGCCACGGGATAAATATCGGTCTGCGTCCCTAATGTGTCAACTGGTTTTTTTGATTATTTGACTCTGTCGAATGATTATTTTTCCCCTATGGAATTAGAACAATTCTAAAGAAGGATTAGGGTGGTGCGGGAAAGGAGGGTGAGACATTCATGTCCTATGTGCCTCATTTGCACCAGATTACGCCAGATTGAGAGATGATTTTTCCGCTGTTATGCTATTGCTTTAGCGGGAAAAGGCTACAGGCGGCAAGGTGGACGATTGATTTTCTGGGGTTTGCTTTCGGGATTTCGCCCTATGGCAGGAGATGATGGGCCGAGGGCATGAGGAGAGCGGACACAAGGGGCCGAGGCCACAGAGGGCAACGTGGGGCCAAGGGAGGCCAACGCACACAGGGCATAGAAGGCGGGATCGGCTGGGCCATGCAGCGGGGACGCGGGGGCCGAGCGGCGGACGCGCCACAGAGGCATATAAGCCCAGCAAAGGCCACTCCCACCCCACCCGTCTCTACCCCACCCCTTCGCTGGCAGACATACGGCTATCCTGCGATAGGCCCCTCTCAAAAATTATTTCCCCAAAACTAAACCAGAGAATGGGTTATCAGGCTAGAGTAAGCAATGTTCTTCTTTGTTCTTGGTACGATAATGGTGGTTCTACAGAGAGGCCGCTCGCCTGAGGATAAAGGGACAATGGATCCTCTACCCCACCCACCCCGTGTCTTCTCTTTCTGGCTACCCCCTACCCCCTCTTCAAGGGACGTTACCCCCTCTTAAATATTTTTGGGGGTCTATGTTTCGGGCTTGGAGGGGGCTAGATTGCGCTAGGAGCCCATGTGGAACGCTTTTACCGTTTTTGTGCCACCTTACCGCCATATGGCATATAAAGTGCGCTATAGTTCAAATTTGGCTTGAACTTTTGTCCCCGTTCTACTCCGCTGACGCGATGCGCTGGAACCCGACTACGGCCACTCCGTCTTTTTCGTGGGGGGATGTTCCTTCGGGGAAGTGGAGGTCGAAGCGGCCTGTGAGGGGTTTGCCGAATTTTCGGATGGCTTGCTTGTCCTGCATGGTACGATTGTCCCAGATTCGTTCCATTTCTGTTCCGTCTGATAGGACTATCTTTACTTTGTCCTTGGGTTTGATCCCCGCTTCTCTGAATTGTTTTTCTACATCTGGGCTTATTGCCATGCCTATGGGGCTTATCTTTCCGAAGCTTCCTATCCAGTTACGGCTGTTGCTGTCGGTGTAGGGGTCCCCCTTCCAGTTGTAGGAGGTGATTTTCCCTAGCTTTCGGGATTCGGGCTGGGGATTCTCCACCCTGCTCTTGGAGACCGTGATGGTGGGGCTAGGAGCCTCTAGGGGAACGTTTTGGGGGAAGGGCGGGGTCGAGGGGGCTGGCTCGTCAAAAAGCCCGTCTAGGGCCGTTTTAAGCCTTTGCGCCACTCGTCCGATCACTCCTTCTGCTTCCATTGCTCTCCTATACCACAGATATGTCTACGTTGTAAACATGTCTAGAGGGATGTGTATAGATTTCGGCGTTTTATCGACATTACTCGTCTTGGAGGAACACGGGGGTTTGGTCTCCGACGAAAGCTCCTGCGATGTTGAATTGGAAGTACTCTTCGGCGTCCTCCCTGTCCATACCCTGTTTCATGAGGATCTTGATTGTTTTCCTGTAGGAGTAGATGGCTATGGGGTAGTGGAATTGTCGCCCTATCCCCATGAAGGCGCTTTCTAGTCCGTCTGCCAAGAGGATCTTCTCGTCCTCTCCCATGGTTTTCTTGATGTAGTGGTCTATTAGTTCGTTGCCTGTGGGTTTCATTGTGCTTCGGGATTTGGGTCAATCTTGCCCAAGGCTAGGGGTTGCGGGAGCAGGAAGGGCCTCTGGTGGGCCTTTCTGCTGCTTGCCTTGCGGCGGTAGCCAATCAGGAAGATCGTGTCTTCACGGGCCTCGTAGATGGGAACTAGATGCCCCTTACTTAGCAGTTTTTTTAGGTTCATTGTCTTCTTCTATTTCTTTAAGCCAGTCCAAATAATCTCCATATACATCCTCACCCTCAAAGAATGACTGTAAATTCCCATTTTCTATTTTTAATTTTAGATTTTCTTTGGCCAACTCGTCTCTTTGAGATTCAAGCTTTTCGGCAAACCAAAGCGCAACCACGGGTGATCCAAACTCATTTAAATATGAATGATCTTCAGATTCCGTTGTTTTCCGCGACTTTCCAGACACGTTCATTTTTTCTTTTTTTGTTTTCATTTGCTTCGGGCTTCTTGCCCCACTTGATGTTATCGAAGTTGTCCCGATACTTCGGGCCGTTTACTTTCCTTGGCTTGCTACCTTTTCCTGCGCTCATAGTCTTATTTCTTTACCAATACTTGACTGGCGATGGATAGCAAGTCCACTGTTGGGACTATTGTGATTATATCCTGCCTGCCCTCGCGCTGGATGAGTTTGTAGGGTTCGGGCTTGAGGCCGAATTGATCGTTACCAGACCAGATAGCTCCCTCAACAAAGTCAGCCAACTTGGCCCTGTCCACTACAATCCACCAAGCTCTAGTCTCAAAGGCGATGTAGTCTGCCTTACCGTAGAGCCAACCCACCTTACCGTTAACATTTCGGATTTCGATGTAGTGGAGGCGGTCTGTGGTTTCGGGGTCGGAGCGCCGAAACTTCTTCATCCCCTTTACATCATAGCGGCAGCTATTGTCGCTTACATCCCAGTGTTCGGTCATATCTTGCTCTTTGGAAGCGAAAATGGGGTTGGTTAAGAGGCGGGCAAACCGCGCCTCTATGCTCTTACCCTCTTCGACGTAGTCTTCCCACATACCAATTTAGACCCTGCTTATCGTGGAACGTTCAAAGAAAAAGGACGGGAGAGCGTTTTGAACCCGTTGACCGCTCCCCCGCCCATAGCTTCTTAAAGAACCGCGAGCTTCTTGACCCAGCGGAACAATCCGCGAAAGCTGAAGGGCAACTTCCGCAAATCCCGCCGCTGTACAAAGCCAACTGAGCCATACGGTCCATAGACAATACCAAGATGGTTGGTATACTCCATTTTCTCACCTCCTTTCTCAAAGAACAGGTGAGACTATAGCAAAATCTATTTCAAAGATCGACGCAAACTTCGGTTAACTTTTCGTAACCGAAGGCAACAAAAGGCTAGGGCGAAGATGACGTTAGCCGCCGCCCCGTAGCCCACAAGTCCTAGAAAGGTTTCAACAATGGTCATTTGAGTAGATGGGCATTGACCGCCAGCCAGCGGATTGCCTTTAGGTCGTTCCCGCAGTCCTTGGCCCATACAGCGTTGTCGCTAATGACTCCATACTCCTGAAGGAGGTTCATCACCTTGACCTCGTCTGCTTCGCGGTTTGCGATCCAGTTCTCTAATTTGTTTTTCATTGGCGAGGTTTGATAACATCCTTGAATACCTTGAGCCCGATAACAAAGATGGCTATGTAAAAAACATAGCTGATTGCGTAGTCAACCATTGATAGCTCTCCACACTCCATAAAATGCTAGTATCCAGAAAACGCAGCCAACAACGAGTGTTGCCACAAAGATGGGGGGTTTCATTGTTTTGCGATGATGAGGAATCCGATGTTGGCGATACTGTAGCCTCCAAAGGCAATAGCCATGGGGAGATTCCCCTTGATGTAGAAATCAACTGAGGTTGCAACGTAGCAAACCGTGCAGATGGCTATGCCGATGAAGCCCATTTAGATCCTACCAGTCGGGATCTTCGTTAACCTGAGGTTTCTTGTTCTTCGGAACATAAGGCGCTCCGAATTTCAGACTCAGATATTTGTCCCCTTTTTGGCTGACTTGCTGCCAGATGGAGACCTCGTAGTCTTTCCCGTCAACAGTTACGGGCCCGCTATACTTGGGTGCTTTAGGATTGTCGGAATTGCGGACGAATGCCGCTCCGCTGTTGTCTTTCTTTTCTTTGCTCATTTGCTTTTCGCTTTCTTTTTTATTGGTTTTGAAGGCTGCTTTTTAGGTTTACTCCGCCCAGCCTTCTTGGGTGGGGTAAAAGTCGAAATAGTGGCATCGGGATGTTCGCATCCGATAAAAAGCCATGTGAAATAGGCCGCTTCTTCGGAAAGAAGCAATGGGGTATAATCCATTCCATTGAAGTAAATAAAGCAATAGGTGTTGGACTTGGGCTCTTTGTAAAACGTAACTTTTCCCAATGCACCAACTTGTGCCTCGTAGATTGGATAGGTTTCGCTACTCATTGCCTTCGGGCTTGCTGTCCACTTCTGTGCGAAGAGTTTTACTGACCTCCTCCATGCCCTCCAAGGTAAGGAGAACATCCACAGATTGTTTATTTTCATCTGCTCCACGGTCCCCCTTGATCATCACCACATTGTCGGTGCCGCCATTGAGGAGGGTGTAGTTGCTGGCAAGATAAGCATTGTTAACCCGCTCGGTCAGTTCGTTGTTGACCACTTGGGTAGTTTCGTTGATTTGTTCGCTCATAGTATAGTTGATTTGTTAGTGGGCGTTGTCAGTGAATCTGACAAGGATTCGCCCATCAAGATACATATGGTCGAGGTGGACGGGGTCTTTGTCAACCCTCCATAAAAACATTGCCGTTCCTTTCCCACATCGCTCGGTGGTGATGTAGCCTTCTTGGTCACGCTCAAACTCCGACCATTCGCGCCAGCCACTAACCCACTCAAAGACTCTGGTAAGCCCATTGCTCATATTGCTATCAGACACATAATATGCTGGGATGTTCATTGTCAAGAATAAATTACTCTAACTCCCGCCTCATCAAACATTTGCAAAGCGGCTTTGAAAGACTCCGACCAGCGTTCGTTGGCTAAGTGGTCGTTAAATGGACAATACACATCTATTATACCAGCTTGGATGATGGCGGCAGCGCAAGCAGAACAGGGCTGGAAGGGCCAGACAAATAGAGAATAGCCAACCAGCGACTCCTTGGCCGAGAGGATGGCGTTGAGTTCGGCATGGATGGTGCGAAGCAGCTTGGTATCGCGATTTGCGATAGCTTCTCTAGAGTCCTCCACCCCACGGGGAAACCCGTTGAAGCCCACGCTACAGATGGTGCGGTCTGGGCGGACGATAACAGAACCCACTTGAGTCCCGCTGTCTTTGCTCCAGCTTGCAATTTCTTTGGCTAGGGCGAGAAACCTCGCCTGCCATTTACCGCTAATTATTTCCATCGATTTGAAAGCCTTCTGCCTGCATTTTTTTAACTGTCGAGGCAATCAGGGTGGATTTTAACTTTCGTTCGTAAGCTTCTTTTGCCCTCCACATCTTCACTTCAGATACTAGAAGATCGATAGTGACGGCAGGAGATTCGTTGTCAAAGGTGGAGTATCCCTCAATAACCTCCTTGATTGAGGCCAGTTCGGCGCAAGAGGGACAAGGAATGTAGTCTTCTTTTCCGTTGAGGCTGTTCATCAAATTAATCATAGTAGAGATCTGTGAGTTGGCTAGGAGGATTTAATGCGGTCTCACGGGAGATTAACTTCTCTGGCATCCGACTCCACACCCGTGTGGTTTCATAGCTCTTGCGGCACCACTTGCGATTAGCCAGAGTCCAGTGGTAGCCCAAGACGTAGGCATTGGCCATCTGGGCGTAGTCTACGAGGTTGGTTGGGAGCTTGTTGCGCTTGATCTTGGTGATGGAGCGGCGTTCACAGTCCCACTCCAGTTCTGTCACAAGAAGTATATACTTTTCGATATTGTGGATATTTTTGCCAGCAAGCCATTCGTCCACTTTTCCAAGCGCATCTTCCCTGACCCTGTGCCATTGGGGTCTTTGAACTTGCTGGTCG
>Ga0209229_10000234_pt1 | contig 22062 bp, 19 predicted proteins | sample SanBayMetagenome_FD_187466 | JGI IMG/M metagenome (GOLD analysis project Ga0209229, IMG submission 187466) | Freshwater and sediment microbial communities from dead zone in Sandusky Bay, Ohio, USA (SPAdes) (version 2) | ecosystem: Environmental > Aquatic > Freshwater > Lentic > Sediment... | reverse complement strand
CCCGTGGCTACATACAGCGCTCCATCCGGCCCGAAGGCCAGCGCGTTGGGCCGTTCGACCCGTGGGATGAAGGTGCCCCCATGCTTGCCGGTGATGGAATCATAGCGCTCCACCGTCCCGCCGCCGCTCATCGCGACGAGCAGATCGGCGGCGGGCAGGTTCGTGGCCAACACCGCGAGGAGGAAGGCGAGTGATTTCGGTGTAATCGAGTTCATCATGTTCAGAGATTACACGCATGGCCACGACAGCCGATCACGCCAGCACGTCCTTGACGACGTGGGCATGCTCGACGCCCGTGAGGCGGAAGTCGAGGCCGGCATGTCGGAAGGTGAGCCGCTCGTGGTCGAAACCCATCAGGTGCAGGATGGTCGCGTGGAAATCCCGCACGTGGACCGGCTTCTCGACGGCCCGCATGCCGATCTCGTCGGTGGATCCATGCACGATGCCCGGCTTCACGCCTCCTCCGGCCAGCCAGGAACTGAACGCCCAGGGGTGGTGCTCGCGGCCCTTGTGTTCGGCTATGTGGTTGAACGGCGTCCGCCCGAATTCCGTCGTCCAGACGACGAGCGTCTCGTCGAGCATCCCGCGGGCCTTCAGGTCGCCGAGCAAGGCGGCGATCGGCTGGTCGACGTTCTTCGCCAGCGGCGCGTGGGAGAGCATGTCGCCATGGGCGTCCCAGTTGTCGGAGGAACCGGTGTCGATGAGTTCCACGAAGCGGACCCCCCTTTCGATCAGTCGCCTCGCCGCGAGGCATTGCCAGCCGAAGCCCGTCGTCTGCCCCCGCGCGAGCCCGTAGCTGGCGAGCGTCGCGGCGGTCTCGCTTGCGAAATCGAACGCGTCCGGCACGGCCATCTGCATGCCAAAGGCGGTTTCGAATGTCCGCAGCCGTGCCTCCAGGAGCGGGTCGCCATTGCGCGGCCCGAGGTGGTCCTGGTTGAACTCCCGGAGCGCTTCCAGCTCGATCCGCTGCCGCTCGGCGGGCATTCGCGGCGTGACGTTCGCCACCGGCTCGGCGCCGGGCACGACGAGCGTGCCCTGATGGGCACCGGGCAGGAAGTCGCTCGCGTAGACCTGCGTCCCGGCGTAGGTCTGCTTGGGGGCGATCACGACGAACCCGGGCAGGTTTCTGTTCGGCGTTCCCAGCCCGTAGGTGATCCATGAGCCGATGCTCGGCCGCGCGAACGTGAACGACCCGGTATGCATGCCGAGCGTCGCGTTGTAGTGATTCGAGTGCGACGTGTGCATCGACCGGATGACGGCGATGTCGTCCACGCAGCCGGCAATGTGGGGGAAGAGCGAGCTCACCTCGGTGCCGCAGCGGCCGTGCGGCTTGAACTCCCATTGAGGCCGCTTGAGGTAGATCTTTTCGAAGCCCGGCCGGTTCCTGACCTCCGGGTGGTCGGCCTCGATCTGCTGGCCGTGCCGTCGGGCGAGCTCGGGTTTGGGATCGAACGTGTCGATGTGCGATACGCCCCCCGTCATGAAGAGGAAGATCACGTTCTTCGCCCGGGCCGAAAAATGCGGCAGCCTGGGGGCGAGCGGGTCTCCGCTGTCGGCCAGGAGCGTCTCCACGATCCCGGGAAAGAGGATCGAGCCGGCCGCCGCCGATCGCAAAAAGTTTCGTCGCGTGCCGAAGCCGGCGCTCCCGAAAGCCCTGCGGGTAGGACTCGTCTTCATGGCGTCACTCCACGGTGAGGAACTCGTTGCTGGCCAGCAGGACACGGCAGACCGCCGCCCACCGATCCTTCGGCTCGCCGGGATAGTCCGCAAGGATCCGGGACACGCGGTCCCGCTCGACGGCCGTGGGATCCCGCTGGAACACCGCCTGGAAGACACCCGTCATCCGGGCGTCGTCGGCGGCGAGCCCGGCGAGCCGGGCCGCGACCGCGGCGGCCTGCTCGTGGAAGAACGGGTCGTTCATGAAATAGAGCGCCTGCGTCGGCACCGTCGTCGTCTGCCGCATGGGGGTGGAGGCGTTCGGATCGGCGCCGTCGAACAGGGCCAGGAACGGATGCCGTCGCTGCCGCTGCACCATCAGGAACGGGCTGCGGTGATTCGTGTCGTAGACGGCATTGAACGGAGCGTGCTGCGTGTAATTCCATGCCTGCTCGGGCGGAAACGGATGCGCCTCCGCAAACGACAAATCGAGCCGGCCGGAGACCGCCAGCAGGCTGTCACGCAGCTCCTCCGCGTCGAGCCGGCGGCGGCCGAAGCGGGCCAGCCAGCGGTTGTCGGGATCCTCCGCGACGGCCACGGCGCTCGACCGCCGATAGGCTTCCGTGAGCATGATGAGGCGATGCAGCGACTTGACGCTGCAGCCACTTCGCACGAATTCCGCCGCCAGGCGGTCGAGAAGCTCGGGGTGCGTCGGGGGCTCGCCTCGCGAACCGAAGTCGTTCGACGACGCCACGATGCCGCGGCCGAAATGCCAGCCCCAGATCCGGTTGACGATCACGCGGGCGAAGAGCGGGTGCCCGGTGATCCATGCGGCCAGTTCCCTGCGACCGCTTTCCGAACTCGTCTGCACCTCGTCGCCGCCGAACGCCGCCAGCCAGCGTCGCGGCACTTCGCCGCCGAGTTTCTCCGGGTCTCCCCGGTCGTGAACCCGCGCGTTCTTCGCCACCTCGCGGTCGACGACCGCGTAGGCGACCGGAAGAATCGGAGGGGGTTGGAGCACCGACGCCTCGGCCAGCATCCGGCCGGTCTCGAGCATCGCGGCCCCCGTCTCCGGCCGGGCGACGTGCTCCAGCCGGAACGCCACGCCGTCCACCGCCGCGGGATGCACGTCGGCGACGCGCCCTTCCACCGCGATCTCGCCATCGACCGGGCTCACCCAGGCGATCGCCACGGGACGGTCCGGACCCGGATGGACGAAGAACGACCTCGCCGCCAGGGTGGTCCAGAGCATCACCTGCTGGTCCGCCGAATTGACCAGCACCGAGGGGTTGTCCCCCAGGCTCCACTTTTTGACCGCGCTGTTGCCGGCGACCGAGTCCCCCTTCTCGAGGAGAAACGCCAGCCCGTCCTGCGGCAGTTCGACGAAGCACCAGCCGCCGCCCGCGAACTCCCTGGGGTTGGATGCAGTGAGCGTGTCCATGATGTCGGCGGTGCTCCACGACCGCTGCGATCCGCCGACTTCGTGGATTCGCATGTCGACGAGCGTCGTATCGGCTCCGTGACTCGCCTTCGGCTCCACGACGAGCAGCACGACCTCCCCTTTTCGAACGGCGAACTGCGAGGGAGCGAGATCCACCGCTGCTCCCTCCGCCACGTCGCCGCGCGCGACGACACGAGTCGCCTCGGCCGTATCCGGCGTGAACACCCGCTCGGTCGCCTCCGCCTGGTCGTGGAGCAGCTTTCTGGCCCGCTCGTTCCGCTCCTGCCACGGCTTCATGACCGCATCGAGCTCCGCCGGGGGAAGCAGCGGCACCATGTCGCGGGGCTGCCCTTTCGCCTCGCACCCGGGCGAGGCGAACCGGGAACTGTCGAAGATGCCGTAGAGGGCGTAGTAGTCGTCGGCGTTGATGGGGTCGTACTTGTGGTCGTGGCACCGAGCACAGGCGACCGAGAGGCCGAGAAAGCTCTTGCCCACGTTGTCGATCACATCCTCGTGCATGAGGTGGATGTCGCCGTCGATGTTGTGGCCGAATCTCCTCGCGATCGCGAGATAGCCGGTGGCCACAATTCCCTCAGCCACCTGCGGAGCAGGCTGGCCCTTGGTGAGCAGGTCGCCGGCGATCTGCATCTGCACGAACCGAGCGAACGGCATGTCCTGCTCGAAAGCGGAGAAGACCCAGTTGCGATACCGCCAGGCGTGGGGCAGCGGACGATCGGTGTTTTCACCCGCCGTGTCGGCATAGCGGACGACGTCGAGCCAGTGGCGGCCCCAGCGCACGGCGTACTGCGGCGAATCGAGCAGCCGCTCCACGAGCCTCGCAAAGGCGTCCGGCGAGTCGTCGGCGATGAAAGCCCGCGTTTCCTCGGGCGTCGGTGGCAGGCCCGTCAGATCGTACGTCGCCCGGCGGATGAGCGTCCGCTTGTCGGCCGGCGGCGAGGCGACGAGTTTTCGCGGCGGCCATTCGCGGCCGAGCAGTGCGTCGATGTCGCGGCTCTCGAGCGGCTCGGCGGCAGGGAGCGGCTGAAACGACCACCAGGCCCGGGCCTCCTCCTCGGTCATGCCGCCGAGGACGCCCTCCCCCGATCGGGGATCAGGGGCCCCCATGGCGACCCACTTCCTGAAGATGGCGATCTCCTCCGCCGGCAGTTTCCCCCCCCTGTCGGCCGGCGGCATCTCAATCGAGCGGTACTCGATTGCCTCGATGAGGAGGCTCTCCTCGGGGCTGCCCGGCAGGATGACGGGCCCGCTGTCGCCCCCCTGCTTCCAGCCCTTGGCGGTCGCGAGCGACAAGCCGCCGCCGGCCTTCGTTCCGCCGTGGCACTCGAAGCACCGCTTGGCGAGGAGCGGGCGGACGTGCTTCTCGAAAAACTCGAGGTGCTCAGCCGGGATGGTCGCCGGCGCGTCCGCAAACGACACGGGCCCGGCCCACGACAGGCCGCACGCGAGGACGACGATCGCATTCAGGGCGAAACATCGGGGCATGAGGACGTCTCCCGCCGGTTTCGAATGGCAATCGAGCGAAACCTGTCCCATCGTCTCGGCGCAGCGTCGGACATCCACCCGCCGCTCCGAAAATCTGTCAACAGTTTAGCCGTGGCGTCGCCACGCTGCAAGCTTTCTGTCGACAGCATTTGTGCAGCGTCGCCAATTTCCCAGCTTTTTTCGGCAAGACCCACCGCTGGCACGTCGTTTTCGCGGTGCGCTGCCGGAGTATGACGGCACCGAGCCCGACGCGGCGAGCGACGAAACACGGTCGGAGGCGATGTGCTTCACGACACCCGGGCTGGAGATCACCACTGCTGGAGGGTTCGCCCGTCGTTGGGCGTGCCGAGGTCCTGCCAGGTCTGCAGGAGGATCGACTCGCCGACGAAGCGAACGGAACCGTCGCACAGTGCCGCCTGGACGCCGCCGGGATGGCGGCTTCGGGCCGAGAGGAACAGCTTTTGGTCATAGGGGCCGCTGAAAGTTTCGGCACAGGGTGCGATGACGCGGGGCGGCCCGCACCAGTGAGAGCGCATCTCGTCCGGGATGCTCGTATTCGGAGTGCGGTCGTGCTGGTAGAGCGGACCTTCCCAGTAGTGCATCACTCCCTGCCAGCCGCCGCTGGGGCTGCCCGGACCGCTCGACGGGCCCTGGATCAACTCGGCGACCATGACCGTGTTGCTGGCGCCGTCGCGCAGGTCGGCGAATCGCGTCTTGCTGTTGTTCATGAATACGCCCGGCCTTCGGGGGATGGCGCAACCCGTGCACAATGGGTCCGCTGTCGCCTGCATTGGTCCCAGGCCGTTATTCGCGGCAAAGCCCCCCTCGCGTAGAACGCACAGGCACCTTCCTGGATCTGGTCGGACGGACAGTTCATTGTTGGAATGCGAGTCGATTTGACTTCATCGTTACGGCCGATCTTGCCGTGGCCCATCCCGGCGCGATGGTCGATCGTGTTGTACAGCTGTTGCTGCTCGATATACGGATAGATCAAAGCGATCCACGTGCAGCCCATCGGCCCCGACCGGGAGCGTCTCACGCCGCGAAAGATCGGGGCGCTCCTGGCGGGCCTGGCCGCCATGGCGCTCACGATCCTGCGGTGAGGCGCGAATATGCGCGCGACGATGTGGGCGGGAGGAGTTCCACCAGGGGGCCTGTCCAGTTGGGCAGGGCGCTTCCTCGGGGTTCGCCGCGGCGGCTGCCTCGAACAGGCCGGCCGCCGGCAGGGATGCGAGGGTAACTCGCTCGGGTGCGACGGCGGGGCCGTTCGTAGGCCCCCGCACGCCGTCGCCGGCAACCGGTGAGGATGGTCGGGAAGAGGCCGTTGTGGGACGATGGGGCCCGTCAGCTGAAGATTCTCTGCAGGAGATCCCGTGTCGCCCGCCGCTCCGCTGCTCGTTTTCGTGTCGAGTTTCACTCCGGCGCCCGCGGGCGGCATCCGGGCCTTTCACCTCGACTCGGAAACGGGCGCACTCGTGGCCGCCGAGGAGACTCGCGGCATTCCGCACCCGTTTTTCCTCGCCCTGTCGCCCGACGGCCAGACGCTCTATTCAACTTGGGCCGAGGCGTTCGGCTCGGCGGCCGACGAAGCCGTGGCGGCTTGGCGGATCGTCGGCCGCGACGGCGCGCTCCAACCGCTCAACCGGCAATCGACTCGTGGTGCGGCCTCGTGCCACCTCGCAACCGACCCGACCGGCCGCACGCTGCTGGTGGCCAACTACACCCGCGGCAGCGTCGTCGCGCTGCCGATCCGGCCGGATGGCTCGCTGGGGGCCGCCACGGCGTTCTTCGCGCACCGGGGGAGGAGCGTCAACGCCGCCCGGCAGGAAGCCTCCCACGCCCACGCGATCATCCCCAGCCCCGCCGTGGCCGGGGCCGCGGGCCATGCCGCCGCGAGCCGGTTCGCCTTCGCCGCCGATCTCGGCACCGACCAGATCCTCTGCTATCGCCTCGACGCCGCGGCGGCGACGCTCGCCCCGCACAATCCGCCCTTCACGGCCTCGCCCGCCGGAGCCGGCCCGCGGCACCTGCGGTTCCATCCCGACGGCCGGGTGCTCTACGCGATCAACGAGCTGGCCAGCAGCGTGAGCGTGTATGGCTACGATGCGGCGACGGGCGGGCTGACCGAGCGGCAGACGATCTCCACGGTCCCGGGCGACTGCACCGCCGTCACCACGACGGCCGACCTGCGGGCCACGCCCGACGGCCGGTTTCTCTACGGCACCAACCGGGGCCACGACAGCATCGCGATTTTCCGGATCGGCGCCGACGGCCTGCTGGAGGTGGTGGACATCGTGCCGAGCCTCGGCGGGGGACCCCAGAACCTGGCGATCACGCCCGATGGATCGCTCCTGCTCTGCGCGAACATGCCGGGCAACAATCTGGCCGTGTTCCGGATCGATGCCGGGTCGGGCCGGCTCGCGCCGATCGGCCCGCCGCTGGCCATTCCCGGCCCGTCCTGCATCGCCATCAGACCGTGAGCCTGGGCGACCGCGGTCGCGGGGCGACCTATGCGGAGCTGACGGTCGGCGCCTTCTGCTGCAGGCAGTAGCCGCCGTCCACGCGCAGCACCGTGCCCGTCACGTAGTCGGCCTCGTCCGACGCCAGAAAGGCGGCGGCATGGCCGATGTCGTCCGGCGTGCCCAGCCGGCCCCAGGGCATCGCGGGGGCGTGCTCGGCGATCGCGGCATCGCCGAAGGCCTCCCGCTCTCCCGGCGTGTCGATCCAGCCGGGCTCGATCACGTTGACGTTGATGCGGTGCGGGGCCAGTTCGGCGGCGATCGTGAGGGCCAGCTGGTTGAGCCCCGCCTTCGCCGCGGCGTAGGGCGCGCAGCCCACGTGCACCATTCGCGCCTGCACGCTCGACATGAAGATGATCTTGCCGCGGCCGCCCCGGGCCACCATGTGCCGGGCCACCAGTTGGCTCATCCAGAAGGCGGCGGCGAGCGTGCCCTCGAGCGTGCGGGTGACGAGCTCCGGAGGGCAGTCGAGGAACATGCTGCGGCGGGAATAGGCCGGCACGCTCACGAGGATGTCGAGCCGACCGAGACCGTCGATCGCCCCCGCGGCGATCCGCTCGCACGACTCCCGCGCAAAGGCGTCACCCGCGACGAGCACCGCCCGCCGGCCGAGCGCTTCAATCTCCGCCTTCACGCTTCGCAGTTCGGCCGTCTCGGTGCGATCGTTGATCGCCACGTCGGCCCCCTCGCGGGCGAGGGCCAGGGCGCAGCCGCGGCCGATGCCGCGGGCCGCGCCGGTGACGAGCGCCTGCTTTCCGGAGAGTTTCAGTGGCATGGGGGAAGCATAGCCGGGCGAGTGTCACTCACAATCGTCTGCGTTCGCCCGGCGGCGGCGGGGCAGCGTGAGGGCGATGGCGAGCCCCGTCCCTACGATCACCGAGCATACGACGAAGCTCGCGCGATAGCCGGCGGCTCGGCCCGACGCGATTCATCCACGCCGCGGCCCAGGGCCTCCCAGGCCAGGGCCATCGCCGTGCTGCCTGTGATCCCGGAGACGATCGCCTGGGCCAACACGGCCACGCCGATCGCGCTCGCCGAGCATCCAGAGGCGATCGCGGCCGCCACGGTGCCGATCCCGGCGGCATTGAGCAGATAGCACGTCGTGAGCAGGGGCTTGAGCCAACGCGGATCGGTGAGGATGGAGTTGACGATCAGCGGTGCGAAGACCACCGCCAGGTAGAGCACCTCCGGCGCGTTGGCATAGGAGCCCGACGTGCCGGGCTTGTCGAGCAGGGCCGCATGGGTGCTGCCGACGTAGGTCACCGGCGCCGCGAGGTAGTTCATGCCCACGCAGCCCGCGAAGAGCAGGAGGTTGCGCGTCTGCGTGGCGGCCGGCAGCGCGACGGTGGCTGAAGCGGCGGCGGGAGCGGCTGCGGCTGGCATGGTGACGTCGCGTGCGGGCGGCCCAGGTGGCCGGTTGCGGTCAGATTTTTCCGGGGGAGGCCGCCAGATCGACCCACCTCCGCGAGCGGGCCGATTCGAGCAGGGCGAGATTCACGCGCAGCGTCTGCACCCCCTCGGCCAGCGAGCAACGCGGCGGCGCACGCCCCTCGACACAGTCGAGAAAGAGTTCTGCCTGCCGCATGAAGGCGTCGTCGCGCTCGCTCGCAAAAGTCTGCCGCACCTCCCAGGCCGTCCCCGGCTCGCGGCAGGTCAGCCACCGCCCGGCGTGGAGTTCGGCCCGCACGGCCCCGCGGTCGCAGACGACCGTAATCGTCAACTCGTTGGGCGCCTGGTGCTGGTTGAGGACATAGGCTCCGAGCACGCCGCCGTGCCGGGCCACCACGTGCACCGTGTCCTCGACATCCACTCCGTCGAGCACGCAGTGGGCAGCGTCGGCAAAGGCGCCGGTGACCGGACCCACGAGCCACTCGCCCGCGTTCACGACGTGCGTGAGGGCGTCCTGGATGGCACCGCCGCCGGTCTCGTGGCGGGTGTAGTAGATCTCGCGGTAGGCCGGCCGGTAGAGCGGGAAGTGCTGGCCGCAGACGGCCACGATCTCGACGATCCGCCCGAGTTCGCCCGTGGCCAGGAGGCTGCGGACGGCCTCGATCGCCGGGACGCAGCGGTAGACATACGCGATCGCCATCGGCGTGTCGGCGGCCTCGGCCACCAGTTCGGCCGCCCCGTCGAGATTCGCGCCGAGCGGCTTCTCGATCAGCGTCGCGATGCGGCGGGCGGCCAGCTGCCGCGCCATCGGGATGTGGAGATGGGCGGGCGAGCAGATGACGGCGGCGGCGAACGGCTGACGCAGCGCCTCATCGAGCGACGCAAAGGTCGCCGGCAGGCCGTAAGTGGCCTCGATCCGCGCCCGGATATCAGCCCGCGGCTCACAGAGAAACACGTCGGCCCGACCGGTCCGGCCGAAGCACCGTACGTGCCGCTCCCCGATGGAGCCGCCGCCGATCACGAGCACGCGGTGGCGGTTCATGGTCGCCCGCCAGTCGCCAGCAGGCGCTGCTCACCGATTGACCCGTTCCCAGTCGCGGCGATGTCATGGCTGTTCATCAGGCGTTCGTTTTCCCACGGGGCATGGGGCGCGGCATGAGCTCGGGCGTGTTTTTCTTCACCCAGGCGAGCCGGCGGAGATCGACCTGGTCGCGGTCGTTCCAGGGCACGATGAGCTCCGCCCAGACGCCCCGCAGGGTCTTGCGGGTCAGGGGTGGAATCCGAGGAGCGGTGCGGGCGGCTTTCACGGCGAGACTCACTTGGCGGTATAGCCGCCGTCCACGGGGATGTTGGTGCCGGTGATGTAGGCCGAAGCGTCGGAGGCGAGAAACACGACGGCCCCGGCCAGGTCGCCGTCGTTCGCCAGCCGGCCGAGGCAGGTCCGCTCGCCGTAGTTTTTCACGAACGCCTCGGGATGCCCCTCGTTCGAGAGCCCGCCGGGGTGGAGGCAGTTGCAGCGGATGCCGCGGCTCCCGAAATAACTGGCGAAGAACCGGGTGAGGTTCGCCATGCCCCCCTTGTGGAAGAAATAGTCGGGCACCCAGCCGCTCATGTCGGTGCCGCGGTAGTTGAGCGGCTCGAGCCCCACCAGCCCCATGATCGAGCCGATGTTGATGATCGAGCCGCCGTCGGCGATCGCGTCGGCCAGGCCGCGGGTGACGAGGATCAGGCCCGTGCCGTTGACGTGCAGGCTCTCGTCGATCTTCGCCGCGTCGTCGTTCAAGCCCTTCGTGGGCCGGGCCACCGCGTTGTTGACGAGCACGTGCAGCCTGCCGCTCTCCGCGACGATCCGGTCGCGGACGGCTGCGATCGAGGCCTCGTCGCCCTGGTCGAGCCGCAGGGCGCGGACGTCGTGGCCGGCCGCACGGTGCTCGGCGGCCACCTGTTCGAGTTGCTCGAGGTTGCGCGAGGCGATGTAGGTGCGGGCCCCCGCCTCGGCGAGGCCGCGGACGAGCTGCCGGCCGTAAAGCCCTGCTCCGCCGGTGAGCAGCGCCGTCTTGCCGGCGAGCGAGAACGAATCGAGGATTGCCATGGCGAGATCAGACAGCGGCTGAGTGTTGGTCCATACAAGCAAGGCGACCGCGAAGTCACTCTTTCGGCGGAAGCCGCCAGGTGACGGTGGCCATCTGGTAGCCCTCGTACGCCGGCGTGCGTTGCGCATAGAACGCGGTCAGCAGCCGGCCGTCGGCGAGTTCGACCGTGGCGGGGTAGCCGCCGTCGCCTTCGTAGCCGGCGATCCGCTCCGGCGGCGACCAGGTGCGGCCGCCGTCGCCGCTCAGCCGCACCTCGATGCCGCATGGGCTGTTGCGATCGCCGTAGGTGAGCAGGATGCGGCCGTCAGCCAGCTGCAGCAGATGCGCAGGATGCTCGATCGGCGCCGTCACTGGCTGCTCCCCCTGCCAGGTCACGCCGTTGTCGGTCGAGCGGAAAAGCTCGAGCCGCTGCTCGTGGTTGGGCTGGCCGTCCCTGTGCGTGCGGGCACAGGCGATGAGGTCGCCGTCGGCCAGCCGCAGGGGAGCCGTCTCGTTGAAACCATCGGGCCCGATGATCCCCGCGATCGACCAGGTGCCGCCGTCGTCGGCGCTCGTGAAGAAATACGATGCGCGCGTCTTCGTCCCGGGACACCAGGCATAGAGACACGCGCCGAGCTTGCCCTCGCCGATCTCGATGATGTCGCCGAAGGGGATGAGCGTATCGCACAGGGCAACCGTGCCGGCCGCAGCGAGGCGGCTCTTGGAGGGGAGTTCGACACCCTCGGCATGCTTCCAGGTGCGGCCGCCGTCGGCCGAGCGGCAGACCCAGATCGGCAGAATCGCGGAGGAGGCAGGAGGGCGGGGCGTGCCCTCCGGGGGAGGTGGTGGCCGGTCGCTCCATCCGCCGGCCAAGACGACAAGTTCGCCCTTCGCGTTTCGGCCGGCCGCCACGTTCATGCGGTTGGTCGTGGGGTCATGCTTGGCCGGCGTGCCGCGGAGTTGCCAGGATTGCCCGCCGTCGGCCGTGGCCCAGCACTCCGCGTCGCCCTCCCACTGGCCATGACAGGGCTGGTTGAAGATCGTGGCGACGACCGATCCATCGGCCAGCGGGGTGAGATTCGGCCAGGCGCAGACGTCTTTCACCGCCACCGAAATCTTGGGCGGTTCGGGCTTCGCGGCCGCCGCGGGTTCGGCGGCCCGGGCCGGCGGCAACGTCCCAAGGACGATGGCCGTCGCCGCCACGGCGATCCAGGAGCGGGGGGATCCGGGGCTGGTTCGCGTCATGCCGTGTTTCTCCGAAGGAAAGACAGCGGATCCCGGAGCCTGCTTGACCGCCGCGGGGCCAATCTACTGCGACGACATGTCATGCTCAAGACTGGGGCTCCGCTGCGCCGGTGATTTCGCCTCGTTCAACTCACGAGCCGCGCAAATCCGCTGTGTTTGACGGGGCCGCCGATGCGGCGGCGGACTGCGGCGGGGTCGTCGCCGACCGCGTCGCGAAGCTCACGGCAGACCTCGTCGAGCGCGGCGAGATACGCGTCGACATGCCGTGGCTCGTGGGCGAGCATCGCGTTGAAATATCCCGCCGCCAGAAATCCCTTGGCGAGCATCCGCGCCGTGAGGAGCGTCTGGAGGGCCGCCGCCTCGGGGTGGTCGAACACCAGCGATGCGTTCTCCGGCCTCCCCGCAGCCCGCAGCGGCAGGCCATGCCGCTCGCCCAGCCGTCGCCAGCCCTCCATCACGAGCGACCCGATCCGCGTTAGATGCCCCGGCACGTCGATCCGCTGCATCTTGCCGACGGCCGCCAGCCCCGCCGCCGGACCCACGGCCTCTGTCCAGTAGGCGCTCGAGATGAACGTCGTCTGCACCGCCTCCATCACCGGCCGCGTGCCGATCACGGCGCCGAGGGCGAAGCCATTCGAGGTCGCCTTGGCGAAGGCGGCCAGGTCGGGCTCGACGCCGAACTTCCGATGCGCCCCACCCAGGCACAGCCGCCAGCCGATCGTGATCTCGTCGAAGACGAGGAGCGTGCCGTGCTTCGTACACCGCTCCCGCACCCCCTCCAAAAACCCCGGCTCCGGATCAATGCCGCGGGTCGGCTCCATCACCACCGCCGCGAGATCGGGCCCGTGGGCGGCGAAGATGCGGTCGAGCTCGTCGAGCTTGTTGTAGGTGAAGGTGTGCGTGAGGCCGCCGAGTGATCGGGGCACGCCGGCAGGCTCGAGGCCGGGCAGCAGGTGGCCCGCCAGCGCGCCGGAGTCGGCCTGCGCGGCGGCCGCCCGCGGGTCGGGCAGGTTCGCCGCGAGATACCAGTCGTGCCAGCCGTGGTAGCCGCAGATCGCCACGCGGTCGCGGCCGGTGAAGGCCCGTGCCGTCCGCACGGCCACGGCCATCGACTCGCCGCCGGTCCGCGTGAACCGGGCCATCGCCGCCCAGGGGTGGATCACGAGCAGCTTCTTCGCCAGCTCCACTTCGTCGTGGGATTGCAGCGTGCTCATCGAGCCAGACTGCACGCGGCGGATCACGGCCGCGTTCACGTCGGGGTCGGCGTAGCCGAGGATGCAGGCGAGGATGCCGGCGGTCGACATGTCGATGAACCGTCGGCCCTGCGTGTCGATCACCTCGCAGCCGCGGGCCTCCTCGTAGTAGGCCGGCCACTGCTCCGGTGCGAAGAGCTCCGGCCGCTTCGAGAGGAGCTGTGTGCCGCCCGGGAAGATCGTCTTCGCCTCGCGATACTGCGCCTGCACGTCGACGGTCGGTCGGGCCGCGGGCAGCCCGAGCATCTGCCGGGCCGCCCCGCCGAAGATCAATTCGACGTCGCGGTCGTTCATGTGCAGCGTGCGGCAGGCCTGCTCGAGCGAGAGAATGTTTTCGAGGCCCACGAGCGTCGGCACCGCGAACGGCTGCGCCTGCCAGTCGATCTTGGCGTCGTTGGTCCAGAGAAACCCGTCGCCGATCGAGACGCACCTGCCGCGGATCGAACTCACCGGATGGTCGAGGCCGAAGAACAGCCGCGTGGGGCCGAACTCGCGGAGGATCGCCTCGTGGGCCGCCGGCTCGCAGACGGCGGAGATGTCGAAGAAGACGTTGTCGAGGCCGCGGAGGGAGGCGATCCCCTCGACCGTGTGCCGCGCGTTGAAGCCGCGGCCGGAATGGGCGAGCACGAGCCGGGCATGCGGATACCGCAGGCAGCGGTCGCGGATGTAGCGCTGGTTCGATTCGTCGGCCAGCGCCCGTGGCTTCACCATGTGGAGCATGATCGCGAGGCCGCGCGCCTGGCACAGTTCCCAGACCCACTCGGGGATGAAGTCTTCGCAGTCGGCATGAAACGTGGACGTGATCGGCGGCTTGCCGACGGCCCGCTTGGCGAAGACGTGATACACCTTGAAGCCCCGCCAGAGGTCGGGCTCGGCGGCGAGCAGTTTTTCGATCGCTGCCGGATCTTCCGCCGGGGTCACGAGCAGGAGGCCGCGGGAGCAGGGGTCGCGCCGCAGCTCGTCGGCCAGGAACCGGTTTTGGGCGGCCACGTCGCTCGCGGGGGCCGGCCAGGGGAAGAAGAGCCCGCCGGTGGGCAACCGGTCGCCCATCCATGCGCCCACCATGCGGTCGTAGGCGGCGCGATCGCAGGCTGCGGTGCCCGCCGGCAGGAGCCCTGCCCCCGCGCCGCCGGTGAACCGCGGGTCGAAGAGGTGGGCGTGGGCGTCGAACGCCCCCGGCGGCACGAAGGCACGAAGCTGCCTGGCGAAGAACTCGGCATCGGCGTCCGAAACCACGGCGCTGTTCATCTGGTGATCCGGGCCCAGTGGATGCTCATGCGGTCGGGCGTGCCGGCATACCAGGCGGCAAGCAGCCGGCCGTCGGGCAGCGATCGGAGCACCGGATGGCCGAAACTCCACTTGCCCATGTCTTCCCAATACTCGGCGAAGTCGACCTCCGCGCCCCGTTGCGAGAGGGCCGCCTGCTCGTCGTGGGTGTAGACGACGAGCCGCTCGCCCTCGGGCCACGTCCCGCCGCCATCGGGCGACGACCAGAGCGTCATCGTGCCGGGGCGGCCCCGATCCACCACGAAGGCGAGAAGCCGGCCATCGGCCAGTTCCAGGGGCGCCGCGATCTGGCCTGGAATCGGCAGGGGCGCGGGGGGATCGCCCGCCGTCGTGCCGGCGTGCAGCCGCGCCCGCCGCATGTGGACGGTGAGGTCGCGCTTGCCCACGAGGTCGTGGCTCCAGAAGAGGCCCGTGAAGCTCCCGACCTCCGCGCCCGCGCAGAGCCGTTGATCCCAGTAGTAGACGGCATGGTCGGGATGCTCCGCGACGATCGCCGGCTCGGAAAACGTGCGGCCACCGTCGTGCGATGCGACAAGCCACGCCGCGTGATGCCGCGGGGCGGGATCGTCGAACTCCCGGAAGCTCTCGAAGGGGACGGCGATCGTGCCGTCGCGCCAGCGCACGATCGGCCCCGTGAGCGAGCAGCCCCGCAGGCCATGCAGCGGGAGTTCCTGCCAGCCTCGCCAGGTGACGCCGCCGTCAACAGACGCCGCCACGAGCGTGCGGGAATGGAGGAGCCCCTCCGTGACCGGATCGAAGAGCGGACGGGCCGGGTCCCTCCGGTCCCACCAGGTGGCGAAGAGCAGTAGCCGGCCGGGCTCGGCCTCGACCATCTCGGCGCAGCCGAGCGATCCGGGGATGCCGCCGACGTTCGTTTCGAACTCGCAGGGCACCGCATCCCACGAGCGGCCGCCGTCGGTCGATCGCGCGAGCCGGATCGTGCCCGTGGCGGCGTTCTTCGCGGGGCCCGCCTGGAAGCCTGCGAGAATCGAATCGTCGGCCAGCAGGCAGAGCGACGGGAAGAAGGCGATCCGCCGCTGCGGCTCGGCCCCGCGAGCGTCGTAGACGAGCCCGGACGATTCGATAGCCAAAGAGGATGCTGCCATGCTGGGGCTTCAGGCCAAGGCCGCGCGACCCGCGTCGTAGGCCGCCCGCAGCTGCGGATCGTCCTTCGCGTGGGCTCCGCGGAACACCATCAGCAGGCCGCACCGCGGATGATCGGTCTTGTTCGGGCCGCTGTAGTGGATCGTCTGGCAGTGATGGATCAGCGCGTCGCCCGGCTCGAGCGTGCCCACGAAGGGATCGCTCTTGTCGAACGCAGCCGCCAACCCCATCGAGTTGCCCCTCACTCCCGACGGCTTGTGGGGTAGCAGCTCGGCCTGGCTGCCCCGGATGTAGAAGATCGGGCCGTTGTCATCGGTCGCCGCATCGATCGCGACCCAGATCGTGAGCACGTCGGGAGGGGTCTGGCAGAAATAGGCGTTGTCCTGGTGCGGCGGCACGCCCGACCCCACCCGGGCCGGCTTGTTGAAAGTCTCGACGCCCAAGAGCACCGGCTCACCGTGGACGAGTTGACCGACGAGCTTCAGGATGGCGGGCCGGAGCGGAAGGGTCGCGAAGAAGGGATCGTGCTTCTCCATGCGCCACAGGTTTCGCACCGTCGTGCCGTCGGACTCGAACGTGACGTCGGACGCCGGGAGCGTCGGGGCGATGTCGCGGAAATACCGCTGGAGCGCCGCCCGCACTTCGGCGGCGTCGGCGGCGTTGAAAAACTCGCGGATGCGAATGACGCCGTCGCGGTCATAGGCCGCGGTCAGTGATTCAATGGCGGCGGTGGAGTTCATCATTTCTGCGGGCTCCAGCGGGATGGAAGATAAAACCGTAGCCGATGCACAAATGACATGTCAAGCAGTCGTTCCGGGCCGGCGCGACGGCGGTCGCGAATGCCTCCCGGTGCGACGCGATCCCGGATCCAGCCCGCGGCCGCTACGGCTGGTCGAGCACGAGCAGCGAGTGGGCGGCCCGGATTCTTGCATCGAGCACCGGGTCGTCGAGCAGCCGCGCGAGCTGCGGCCCGGCGGCCGCCGCTCGGGCATCCCCAGCCAGGTTCGCGGCCGCAATCCGGATCGCGTCGGCGGCGGAGTCGAGATTCCGCACGAGTTCCGCGAGGCCCGCGGCATCCCCGCGCAGGGCGAGCGCATGCTCAAGAAACGCGCGGCTCACGGGCGTGGCCGCCCGGGGAAGTGCGGCGCGGAGTGGCTCGATGTCGGCATCGGCGCCGATCTGGCCGAGGATCCAGCCGGCCAGCATGATGCCTTCGGGATCGCGCCCGGCGAGGGCGGCACGAATCGCGGCGAGCGGCTCCGCGCCACCGCGGCGGGCCAGCGCGGCGGCCGCCATGAGGTGCAGCGAGACGTTCTCGCGGCCGGCGAACGCCCGGTCCATCGCCGCGGCGTCACCGATCTCCCCCACTTTGAAGAGGCTCTCGGCGGCATGGACATGCCCGCGGGAATCGTCCCCGGCCAGGATCTCCGCCATGATGCGCACCTGCTCCCGGTCGCCCGCGCGGACGAGCTCGCGAGCCAGCCCGCACCGGCGTCTGGGATCCTCTTCGGTGGCCAGTCGCGGCGCGAGCGCGGCCCGCACCTCGGTGGCGTGGCCGGCGGCCGTGAGTCCCTCCGCGGCGTGCATCGCCGCCCAGAAATCCTCGGGCCCCGGCGCCGTCAGGCCTTCCCGCAGTACTGCGACCGCCTTCTCCCGCACGGCGGGCTCCACGGCAGGCGCCCCGCACGCGAGCGCCGCCAGGCCGGTCATCGCCGCCACCGCCCCGGGGCCGGAAAACAGCTGCGGCTCGTTCTTGGGCGTGCGATTCATCGGCATCTTTGTCCCGCTGTCGATTTCTGTCCCGCTGTCATTGAAAACGCTCAGGCCTTGGAACGGTAGACGGAGTCGGCCGGCCGCGGGGCCACGGTCCCTGCAAAGCCCGTGACGAGGCTCGTGAAGGCGCCGCCGAGAGCCACGACATCGGCCCCGAGCACCGCCAGTCGGGCGCCCTCGGCGAGCACCTCGTCCTTCTGGCCGTAGAGCGAGGCGACGGCCACGTGCTTGCCATGCCGCGCCGCCGCGGCCGCCACCTGCTTGCGGGCCGCGACCACCTCGGGGTGGCCGATCTCCCCGAGCCGGCCGATGCGGTGGCTGAAGTCACCTGCACCGAAGAGCAGCATGTCGAAGCCGGGCACGGCGGCGATGGCGTCGATCTCCGCGAGCCCCTCGGGGCTCTCGATCTGCAGGATGACGAACTTCTCCCTGTTGCAGTGCTCCGCATACTCCGCGAGCGGCACCTGGCAGAAGAGGCCGTCCATGTTGCCCGCGTCGAGCGGCTTGTCGCCCAGGGGCCGGCAGCGAACCATCTGCACGACCCGTCTGGCCTCGTCGGCGCTCGTCACGTGCGGCACCATGATGCCCGTGGCGTCGCACTCGAAGGGCTTCACATAATCGCTATAGCTGCCCTTGCTCACCCGGACGATCATATCGATGTCGTGGAGCTTCGCGGCCCGCACCTGGTGCTCGAGGTTGAGCCAGTCGTTGGGCACGTGCTCGTTGCACAGCCACACGGCGCTCACCCCGGCCAGCCCGGCCAGCTCGATCACCCGCGGGTCGGAGAGATTGATCTTGAACGCCGTGCTCACCTGGCCGGCACGGATCTCGCGGAGCACACGGGAAGGGCGGAGTTGTGGCATCGTGGGGGCATCTCCAGGGTCGATTGTCTTGCTGAAACTGCGTCGATCGTGCGGCTGTCACTTGGCGGTGTAGCCGCCGTCCACCGGGATGTTGGTGCCCGTCACGTAGGCCGACGCGTCGGAGGCGAGGAAGACGACGGCCTCGGCGAGGTCGTCTTCTCCGGCGAGGCGGTGAGCACGATCTCGCGGCCGCCGTCGCGGCGGCTTTCGATGCCGGCGATCACGAGCTGCATCAGTTCGATCGTCTCACTGAAGGGGTAGGGCAGGGTGCCCGTCCGCAGGTAGTCGATGAAGTCCTGCAACTGGGCCTTGAAGGCGAAGTGGGTGTCGGCAAACGCCGTCTGCACGCGGCCCTTGGTGCCGCACAGCGCGAGCACGCCAAACCCCCCAAACATGTCGGCCGACGCGACGACGACCACGTCGACGCCGCGGGCATGCGTCAGATGCACCACGTTCCGCTCCGCGGTGCCCGTGTTCCGCACGGTGCGGAAGCCCGGGCCGAGGATCGGATAGACGGCCTCGAGGGCATGGATGCCATACGACTCCCAGCTCTTGGGCGTGGTGATGCCGACGAACCGCAACTGGCCGAGGTCGCGGGTGGAGCACCGAAACGGCAGGAACTCCTTGGCATACCGCATGCAGCTCGACGACATGATCGGCCTGCCGGCCCCCACCCACTCGGCGAACTGCCGCAGGTCGGCGGGATTGTCGGCCAGCGGCTTGTCGATGAACACCGGCAGCCCGGCCTCCACGAACGGCCGCGCCCGCGTCACGTGCTCGCTGCCGATGTCGGTGGCGACGATGACGGCGTCGACCTGGCCGATCACGTCGGTCGGCCGCTCCACCACGTGCGGGATCCGCGACAGGCGGGCGACGTGTTCCGCCGTGAAGCCGCCGTTGCCCTCGCAATGGATGTGGGTGACGCGGGCGCCGGGGATCGTGAGCGTGTCGGCCGACTCCCTTTCGAGGTAGTCGGGAATGCCCGGAAACGGGCATTCCTTCACCATCGCCTCACGGTCGTAGCCGTTGAAGATGGCCGCCCACGAATACGGATGGCCGTTGCCGACGCTCGAGCCCAGGATCGCCAGGCGGATGTCGCGCGGGGCTGGCACAAGCGGCTGTGGTGGCATCATGCGAGAAGTTCGGGCTTCAGCTGCGCTCGCGGCGGCGGACGGCCGCCGCACGAGAGTGATCCGGGTCAGGTTCGCTTGCCGCGTTGACGCCCCCGCACGGCCGCGGCCGCACGCGCCGCGGCCTGCCTCTCGGCGGCATCGCGGTCGGACTGAACGATCTCGGCGTAGCGGCCGGTGACGGCCGGAATCGCGTCGAGCACGTGCTGCCGCATGCGTTCGCGGGCGGCGGCCGGATCGCGGGCGGCGATCGCGTCGAAAATGCCTCGATGCTCCTTGGCCGAGACGCCAAGACGATCAGGCGACCCCGGCCTGCGGCCGGGCACCCATGCGAAGGTGTGCGCGAGCACCTGGGCGCTCGAAAAAAGGCGGCTCGCGATCGAGTTGCCAGCCGCGGCGAGGATCGTGGCGTGAAAACGCATGTCGAGCTGGTAGACGAGCCGCAGGTTCTCCTCCTGGCTCAGCCAGGGTTGCAGGTCGGGTTGGGCGGCGGCGGCATCGAGCTTTTCGCACGATTCCCGCAGGCTGGCCAGCTGCACCGTATCGGCGAGGATCGCGGCACGTTCCGCGAAGAATGGCTCCATCACCAGCCGCAGTTCGTAGATGTCGGCGAACTCCTTGGGCGAGGGCTCCCGCAGGAGGATGCCCTTTTGCCCCCGCTGCACGACCAGTCCCTCGGCCTCGAGTTGGATGATGGCGTCGCGAACCGGGCTGCGGCCGAGCCCCAGCTTTTCGGCGAGCACGCGATGCGACATGCGATCGCCGGGGGGCAGGCCGCCGTCGACGATCATCCGGCGGATCGTGCGGTAGGCCCGGGCTGTCTGGTCTTCGTCTGCGGAAGCCTGTCGTCTGCCGATCAACATGGGCGTGTCCCCGATGGTGCCTGACCGATCCGCCGCCATGCATGCGGCCCGCCGAGCGGACGCTGATGGTACCTTGCTCGGGCACGCCTGTTCAAGGATGACATGTCGCCAAGAGAGAACCCGCGGGACGCAATGAGCACAGTTTTTTCCGCTGCGCGCGACCGGGCGGCCGAGAAGCGGCAGCCCCAGGCTATCATGCCACGGCGCGCCGCAGCCACGTGGACAGCCGTTTTCCCGCTCGACGCCGCCACCCACCAGAGGAGCACTCCCGCATGAGCCGCCCCGACGTCTCGTACCCCGTTCATCCCGACACGCCCGTCTCGCACCTGCCGTTCAGCCCGGTGGTGGTGGTGGGCGACCTCGTGTTCGTCTCCGGCCAGGCTTCCGTGGACGAGACGGGGAAGATCATCAGCGACTCGTTCGAAGGGGAGTTTCGCCGGTCGATTGAAAACGTCCGGCGGGTGCTCGCCGCCGCCGGCTGCGGCCTCTCCCACGTGGTGCAGACGCGGAACTACGTCCGCGACAACGACGATCTGCCGCTCTACAACCGGCTCTACGCGGAGGTGTTCCAGCGGCCCTTTCCGGCCCGGACGACGATCGTCAACTGCCTCGGCCCGCAACTCCGCTACGAGATCGAGGTGGTGGCGGTGAAGCCCGCCTGAGTTCGCTTCACCGCTGCCGACGTCTTCTCGTTCCGTTTCCGCGGAGCGGTGTGGCGGAACGAGCGAACGCGGTCGTGCTCAGACGAGCAGGAAATCGTCCCAATCCGCGCGGCGGTGGTAGTTGGGCTCCGCGAGCGACGCCGTCGCCGACAGGACGGTGGCCTGCGGCGAGGCACAGTCGTAGCGGCAGACGCTGCCGCGAAACCGCCGCCCCGGCGCGAGCGGCCCGCGGCCGAAGCGGGCGGCGGGCAGCCGCATCCGAGTCGACCAATGATCGTCGGCCCGGAACGTCTCCGACGTCACCCACTCGGGGTCGGCCACGAGAAACGATGCGAACGCCGCGGCGCCGGCGCGGAGCAGGTCGACCTCGCCGTGCCCGAAGCGCAGTTGGAGCCGCTGGTTCTCCGGGGTGACGTGCAACTCCAGGTAGCGGAAGTCGCCCACTTCCTCGAGGAACACTTCGGCCACGTCGCCCAGTTCCCAGGTGCGCTCGTTGAGCCGCGTCGCCCGGTTCGTCGCGCGGCCGCCGCCAAAGATGGTTTCAATCCAGAAGGCGTCGGGCGACCAGCGGATCCGGGCCCAGCCCGGCTGAAATCGCTCCTCGTGACCGTCGGGCCGCCATGCCTGCCGCAGGGCAAGCCAGCCGCCGTCGACCGTCGCGGGCGACACGGCCGCAAGCGGCGGAAGCTCCCCGGCGAGTCGGCGGATGGGAATCATGGATGCTCCGCCTCAGGGCTTCGCCTCAGGGCAGCGCGCGGCGGAGGAAATCGACGAAGTTCCTGTAATACAGCCCCTCGATGTCGACGGCGGAGTAGCCGCGGGCCGCGAGCAGGCCGCCGAGGCGTCCCAGGTCGGCGATGCTGTCGAGGTCGAGCGGCGTCTGCTCCGTGCCGAAGCCGCCGTCGAGGTCGCTGCCGATCCCGACATGCCTGGCGTTGCCGGCGATCTGGCAGATGTGGTCGATGTGGTTGCAGATCTTCTCGATCGTGAGGTTGAAGTCCTGCGGCTTCGACCGCATGTAGGTCCAGCCGTGCACCATCATGATCGCGTCGAACGCCATCCCGAACACGCAGCCGCGGCCGATGAGCTCGCGGATCTGATCGTCGGTGAACTGCCGGTTCCAGTTGGCGAGCGCCCGGCAGTTGGAGTGACTGGCCCACAGGGGGCCCGCGTAATGGTCGAGCGCGTCGCGGAGGCTCTCGTCGCAGAGGTGCGTGACGTCGAGGATGATGCCGAGCCGCTCGAGCTCCTTGAGCAGCTCGCGGCCGCGGGGCGTGAGCGGGCCCTCCGCATCGGTGCCCA
>Ga0209229_10000232_pt1 | contig 22086 bp, 20 predicted proteins | sample SanBayMetagenome_FD_187466 | JGI IMG/M metagenome (GOLD analysis project Ga0209229, IMG submission 187466) | Freshwater and sediment microbial communities from dead zone in Sandusky Bay, Ohio, USA (SPAdes) (version 2) | ecosystem: Environmental > Aquatic > Freshwater > Lentic > Sediment... | reverse complement strand
GGTGAAGATTCGCTCGGTGCTGCGGCGGGGTCAGCAAGCATCGATTGGGCGAGTTTATGAGGACCGACGATGACCCACTGTTTGAGTTTGTTTGGCGAACGATTGAGTTCTGCGATAAAGGGTTTGAGGCCCTCGATCGATTCGGCAACGAGGAGTGTTCCTTGGATCTTCAGGTCTTCGGGCCAATCGGAGTAGCGTTCGAAGAACGGAGGGTTTGATCGAGGTTCCGTTTCCTGCGCGGCGAGTCGAGGGTATTGGATCTGGAAGCCAATCAGGGGGGTGATCATCAAGCAGATGGTGAGCTTAGCGAGGGAAGGGAGTTTGTTGATCGCCCGAGGGTACATCGAGGGAATCCAGTCTGAGCAGGGGGTGGGACTTGCGTGGTCTTGAGGGTCGTGTGTTGGATTATCCGCCGAGGGCGTTCAGAGGAACGAAGGGTTTTTCGGTGTGCCAGCGTTTCATCAGATCGAGGTTCTTTTGGTAGGTTTCGGATCGGTTCCCTTTGCCCCCTTCGAGATGATCGGCACCGGCTTCGGCATCGTAGACATCTGGGGTTTCGATTTGGCCGTAGTCTCCGGTTTTTGCTTGCCAGTCGATGAGTTGATTTCGGAGTTGAGTGAGGGTATCTCGGTAGTTGGGATCCTCGGCGAGGTTGTTGAGTTCGTCGGGATCCGTAGTCAGGTCGTACAATTCTTCGAGGGGACGTGTATCGGCCATGATTCGAGCTTGGGCTGGATTGAGTTTGTTTTGTGCGTGCCATTGCCGCATGGCTTGGACGATGGCTTTGGAGTCTTTGTAGTTGTTGGGTTGGAGGTAGGGTCGGGAGGGGAATCCGTTGCGGATGTATTTCCATTTTTCGGTTCGGACGCTTCGGATCCAGTCGACGGTTTCATCGGCTCGATCTCGAGCAGCAAAGACCGCTTGGCGGGGTTTATGATCTGGACTGAGGATATTTTGGGAGTTCATTCGTCCGGGTTTTGGGATACCTGCCAGGGCAAGGCTTGTGGCGGCAAGGTCGATATGTTCGACGAGATCATCGCGGAGTTGGCCTGCCGGGATGTTGGGTCCTGCGACGAGCAGCGGCACGTGGGTACCGCCATCGTAAAGGAATTGTTTGTTGCGCACGTGGCTGATTCCGTGGTCGGTCATGAAGAAGATGACGGTGTTGTTTAGGTCGCCGGATTTTTCGAGTCTTGCGAGGATCGAGCCGAGTTGGTGATCGGTGTAGCGGACGCAATCGAGGTACTGAGCCCAGTCTTGCAGGATGACAGGGTGATCCGGGAGGTAGGCTGGGAGTTTGACCGCATCGATGGGTGTGGAGCTACCGAGTTCTTTTTCGACGCGTAAGGGCCAGGCCTCTTTGGGTGCTTGGCCTCGAAACTTGCCTCCGTTGAGTTGGATTTGGAGGAAGAATGGCTGCTGTTTATCGCGTAGAGTCCAGTGTTTTTTGTGGTAGGATTTTTGGGGGTTCCATTCGAAGTTGTAGTCGGTTTTGGCGATAGGGAATTCGGTTTTTTTCGCAGGCTCGCTGGGTTCTTCGAGGAAGTGTTCCCAGGTCAGGTTATTGACGTGGTATCCGGCTTGTTGGAACAGTTCGGGGACCAGAGGGGTATCGTAGGGCAGATAGATCGGATGGCCCGGTACACTTGAACGATGGTTTTGGAGTCCGAGGGCGGTTTGGTAGTTGCCGGTGATCAGAGCCGAGCGCGAGATGCTGCAGATAGGAGCCGTGACAAAGGCGCGGTTGAATTGGATGCCTCGTTTGGCGAGCGCATCGACGTTTGGGGTGGAGATCGCCTTTTGGCCGTAACATCCGAAGTCTGCCGACATGTCTTCGACGATCACCCAGAGGATATTTGGACGTCTTTGAGGGGGCAGGTTGGCCGAGGGGTCTGGGAACTGCTGTCGATAGCGAGTTTTGAAGGGATTTTCTGCGACCGGGATGGCTTGTTCGTTGACCAAATAGGGTTGAACCGCGTCCCACCAGTTTTCGAATTCCTTGGCGAGCAGTGCGACGGTATCGGGGTGTGTCGAGGCGATATTTTTCGATTGGCTCGGGTCATCGATGACATCATAGAGTTGCCAATCGGGTTGTTTCGAACCTTGGGGGCTGACCAGGGTGTATTGGGTATTTCGGACGGCGGCTTGGCGGTATTTCTGGGTGTCGGGATTGTCCCCTTTGGCCCAGCGACCGAAGTGGGTCATGAGGAATCGGTCGTCCCAGGGTGCTTGGGGGTTTTCGAGCAGATCGAGGAGATTTCTGCCTTGGGCTTGTCGGTTCGCACGATCGTTTAATTCCGAACCTGCGAGCGCAGCGAGCGTGCGAAATAGGTCGATGTGTGCTGTGAGGGCTTGGGTGTCTCCGGGTTGGATTTTCGAGGGCCATCGCCAGAAGGCATTCGCGCGGGTTCCGCCGAGCCAGGCGGTCCCTTTGCCGCCGCGCATTTGGGCGTTGTGCTGTTGGGTGCCGATGGAGGTTCCGTTGTCGTTCATGAAGATCACCAGCGTGTTCTCGGCGATTCCGAGTTGATCGAGGCAGGAGAGCAACTCGCCGACGTTCGCGTCGATATTTTCGATCATCCCGTAAAAGTTTTTGAGTTTGTCGTCGACCTCCAGGGAGGCAAAACGGGCTGCATCTTGGGGTTTGGCGTTGTAGGGGTCGTGGGGTGCGTTGGTGGCGAGCCAGCAGAAGAAGGGTTGTTTGTCGGGAGCCGATTGCATCGAGCGGATCCATTTTTGGGCTCGATCAAAGAACACATCGGTGCAGTATCCTTGGGTCTTTTCAAAGGTCCCATTGTGCAGAATGGTTGGGTTGAAATAGCTGTTTCCGGGGGCGTCCCCGCAGCTTCCTGGGAAGGATTGCCCGATGCCGCCGGCCCCGTGGATGAAGGACTCATCGAAACCTCGTCGGTTGGGTTGGTAGGGGTCTTCGTCGCCGAGGTGCCATTTTCCAAAGACGCCGGTTTGGTACCCCGACTCTTGGAGGACTTGGGCGATCGTGACGGCATCGAGAGTGAGTCGTTCGCGTTCGAGGATGGTGTGGGTCACGCCGTTGAAGAACTCGTGTCGACCGGTCATCAGAGCCGATCGGGTCGGCGAGCAGGTGGGTGAGACGAAGAAATTTTTGAAGCTTCGGCCTTCGCGTTCTAGGCGATCGAGGTTGGGGGTTTTCAGGAACGGGTGAAGGTGGCCGGAGGTATCCCCGTAGCCTTGGTCGTCGGTAAGGATGACGAGGATATTGGGTCTGGAGCCTGCGAGCTTTTTCTCGGCGGAGCTCGTTACGGCGGGGCTATCGTCTGGTGAGGCCGCGCAGCGGGGTTGAGTTGGGGCTATAGCGGCAAGGAGCCCGAGGAACCCGTAGGAAATGCAGATTCCGAGTTGAACCAGGGGAGATTTCATGGGATTCAGACGGTGAAAAGAGTGCGGTTAAAAGAGTGCGTGAAAAGAATACGATCGTATCGGCTGATTTGAGGAATCTTACTCTAGGTCCCTCACGAATGCGATCAAGGGGAGTTTTGGTGTCGAAGAATTGTGGCGGACGATTGAGTTTCCTGCGAATCTAGTTAGAGTGGCTTGACCCACACCGCTAGTAAATCCTCCGTAGCAACCTCTAGGACCGATGAGTATTCCAGCACCTGCCGATCCGAGTCTTGAGCCATCCCCTAGGCTTGAGATCATCCGACTAGGAAACACCAAGCAATGTCCGATCTGTGGTAGCGAAGTACACTCTGACGCTTATCACTGCACGAGTTGTCGAAGTTTTTTCTGTTACCACTGTCGAGCGCAACTTGGGGCCGACGAGGTGATTCTCCAGTGCGGGAATCAGGACTGTGGGTACTATGGCAAGTGGGTTTGTTCGGTTTGCGATCCTGCGACTCAGAAGGCGGAGTCTCCTTTGGAGTACAACGAGCCGGTCGATGGATACTGGCCGGCTTGGTTGCTCGCATCGATTTTTATGGGGTTGCTGGCAGCTTGGTATATCAATTGGAGTTCGGCGTTGATTGTTTTTGCTGGGATGTACGCTGGACTCGGATATGTCTTGCAGAGCATGGATGTCAATATTTTCGGCAAGCTTCGCAGGGTGAGTATGGAGCGATCGACGGAGGTTCATTCGTGCATTTGCTGTAGCAGTCCAACCAAGAAGACCAGTCTTCGGCAGCGGGCGTAGGTAACCTCCAACATGGCCAAATTTCAAATCCATCAGCTTGAGGGCATGAATTACGTCGAGATCCATCTGAACCAAGAGATGGTCCGATGTGAGGCGGGCTCCTTGAACTACATGATCGGAAAGATCCGTATCCATTCGCAACTGATCCCATCGGTAGGGAGTCTTTTGTCGTCTTGGATGTCTGGCGAGTCGGTTTACCGACCGACTTACACCGGTTCGGGTGTGATCACCCTTGAGTCCTCCTTGGGCGGCTTCCATGTTTTGGAGCTTCAGGGCCAATCATGGATTCTTGAAAAGGGAGCTTATTGGGCCAGTGAGGGCTCGGTCGATCTGAAATTTTTCAAAGAGAAACTGCTGACCTCGCTATGGGCGGGCGAAGGATTTGTTTACTTGCAGAGTCAGGTCACTGGGCAGGGCAAGGTGGTGGTAACGACGAAGGGTCCGGTTGAGGAAATCGACTTGCAGGAGGACCAAGAAGTCGTCGTCGATGGAGACTGTGTCATCGGACGGATGGCTAGTGTTCGCTTCAGCATGCGTCGTCCGACGGAGAATTTTTTGGGTCGCTTTACGGCGGGCGAGCCGATCGTTCGGGTCTACCGCGGCCCGGGCAAGCTTCTGCTCAATCCGACGTTCTACTGGCGTTACTACATGTCGCAGCGTCGTGGGGTCTAGCGGCACCTGGATCCCTTTAGGGTTCAATTTGGGTAGTTTGGGTGGTTTTTGCGGGTTCTTCCTTGGAAATGTTTTATTCCTGGTATGCGGATCGTGCAGATTGAAGGGCTCTGGGTCCGATAGGACGATCGAGTCGTGTCGGTCTCGAAGATACCAGAGGATGCCATGGGCTGCATATCGCGGAAGACGTTGCGTGGATGGATTGTCAAAGGATGCCTTGGGAGTGTGATGCTCACCGGATGCCATCCTGTGGACCGATTCCACGCTTGGCGGGATTCCAAGAATGTTTCTTACTATCAGGAGTTCGTCACGAGGATCGAGCAACCCGTCGAGACGGCGTGCATGGATTCTCAGATTGCCGAGACGCTCAATCCGTTTGCGGTGGAGAATCCGGCGGATTTGCCTGCGATGGAACTGGGTTTGCAGGATGCGATTCAGATGGCCTTGCAAAACAGCGAGGTGCTTCGAAACATCGGCGGGACGGTGGTCTCTGGCCCGCAGGGCTCGCCCACGCAGATCGACCCGGCGTTGACGGATTTGAATCCGCTCGGTGGCACTCAAGCGGCTTTGGCCGCATTCGACGCGACGGTTAGTTCGCAGTTGTTTTGGCAGAAGAACGATGTGCCTCAGAACTTTTCGCCGCAAGGTTTACCGCCTGAGATTGCCGATTTGCTCGGTGTGTTTGCGTTCAATCAAACGCTCGGAACGAACATCAACCAGATCCAGAAGCGGACGGCCACGGGTGCGACTTACTCTCTGCGCAGCAACGTCATTTACGACCGAAACAATCGGCCGAACCGGAAGTATGAAAGTGACTTCAGTGGGTTTTTGGAGGCCGAGTATCGCCAACCGTTGATGCAGGGTGCGGGAACCACGTTCAATCGCATCGCAGGACCGGGTGGGATCGTCGGGCAGTACAACGGCGTGCTGATTGCTCGGATCAACACCGACATCTCTCTTGCGGATTTCGAGAACGGTGTGATTCGATTGATCAACGACGTTGAAACCGCGTATTGGGAGTTGTACTTTACGTACCGAAACCTTGAGGCGCAGATCTCTGGACGTGAAAACGCGTTGCGGACATGGCAGCGAATCAGGGAGCTTCAGAAGGTCGGGTATCGGGGAGGGGAGGCCGATGCGGAGGCTCAAGCTCGATCGAATTACTACTTATTCGCGTCGCAATTGAACGACGCGTTGTCCGGCCCCAACGGCATGTACGCGGCCGAGCAACGCTTGCGATACATGATCGGCTATCCTGCGACCGATGGACGGTTGCTTAAACCGGTCGATGATCCGATCCAAGCCGAGGTGATGTTCGACTGGCAAGCTTCGCTTGCCGACGCGACGAATCGGCGCGTCGAGGTCCGTCGTCAGGAGTGGACGATCAAACGGCGTGAGCTCGAATTGATCGCTTCGCGTTTGAACAAGCGTCCTCGTCTCGATGCGTTGACACGCTATCGGTACCGAGGTCTTGGAGACCATCTGTTTGGCGCTCGCAACCCAGCTGAGTCGACCGATAGTTTCTTCTCCAATCTTGGGACCGGAGACTACCAGGAATGGCAAGGTGGTTTCGAATGGACCTACAACGTCGGTTTGCGGCAAGCATCGGCGGCTGTTCGGCATGCTCAATTGAATTTGGCGCGCGAGGTAGCGATCCTCAAAGAGCAGCAGCTTCGAATCTCCCATGATTTGAGCAATGCGGCCCGTCAGATCTCCAGATCCTACGAGCAGATGCAGATCAATTACAACCGCATCGAAGCGGACAAACTTCAAGTCGAGGTATTGCGCAACCGTTACGAGAAGGGGTTGATCAACATCAATTTCTTGCTCCAAGCCCAGCAGCAATTGGCCAACAGCACCAGTGCGTTTTTCCGATCGTTGGTCGACTACAACTTGGCCATCCGAGACTTCCATCGCGAGAAAGGTTCGCTGCTGAACTACAACCAAGTCACCTTGTCCGAAGAACCGCTCAATGGTTCGATGCTCAGTGGGGCTTATGAGCGAGGCCGTTACTTCACTCCTCGGGACAACCCCCAGGAGGTGATCGTCCGCGACCGCATCAGTGCAGGACCGTTCGATCCGAGCACCGTCGGGACACCCGGGGTTGCGTCTGGGTTGATCGAAACGATCGAGTCTGCACCGCCGGGTGAGATCATCGAGCCTTCGGCCAGGGCACCTGGAGTTCCAGCGACGGTCCGCGAGACGACTCTTGAGCAGATCGTCGAGCCGGTCCGCGCACCGTTGCCGAAGTAAGCCCTAGCGCCGAGCTTATGGGGTCCAATCAGTTGACCAGTTCGACGCGCCAGTAGCCTGAGTCAGATTTCTGGACCGATAGCGGGCATCCAAAAAGTCGTGAGAGTCGATCTGGGTGCATGGCCTCGTCGGTACTGCCGTTCCAAGCCACCGAGCCTCGGTTCAAGAGGACCGTGTTTTGGATACAGGGAAGGACCTCGCTGAGTTGATGGGTTACCAGGATTAGCGTGGTGTCTTGTTTGGCGATTTTTTCGAGGTGGTCGAGCAATTGTCGTTGGGCCAGCAGATCCAGACCGGCCGTCGGTTCATCGAGTATCAGGGCTTGGGGTCGCCGAGCGATGGCTCGGGCCAGGAGGGTTCGTCGGCGTTCGCCGGTGGACATGGTTCCGAGGGTACGTTTGGCCAGCGGTTCGATTCCCATGAGGCCCATCGCTTGGTGAGCGGCGGTTCGCATCGATTCGGTGATGAATTCCGGGTCGGGCTCGAGTTCGCTGGAAAAGAATCCGGTTAAGACAGCTTGTTCGGCCGTAAGTCGGCCGGATCGGCCTGCGTGAAAATGTTGGTCGATCTCTCCGCTGACGAACCCCAATCGGGTGCGGAGGTCCCAGACGTTCCATTCGGTTTGGCCGAAGATTCGGATGGTTCCAGGCTGGTGGCCTTCGAGAATGGAAGGATACAGGTTTCGGGTCAGGAGTTTGAGCAGAGTCGATTTGCCTGAGCCGTTGGGTCCGAGGATGGCCGTGTGCTCTCCGAGGGCGATCGACAGGGATAAGCCGTCGAGCAATTTGGCTTTTCCACGTACCACCGAGACATTTTCCACGTCGAGGATGGGAAAGCTTGGGTCGGTTTTTGTTGGTGGATTCGGATGCATCGAATAGAATTTTAGCTTAAAAATCCGGATCGGTTGATGGTGGGCCGGTCCATTTTGCTGGTAGTTTATGGTCCATCGGCAGAACCGCTTGGCCGGAAGCCGTCTGGCGCGAAACGATCGGAATAGGGAACCCTTTGGCTATGAGCAACGAAACTCCCGGGGATCGCAAGGAGCCCACCGACATCACGCGCGCGATGGGTTTTGGAGAGTCGACGCCTAGGAATTGGCCGCTCGAGGAGGATTTCGAGTTCGATTTTGGATCTGATGCGCCACCGGAATCGCCATCGGAATTATCGGTACCCAGGGAACGCCGAGCGCCGGTCTTAGGCGAGTACATCATCTTGGACCGTTTGGGTGCCGGTGGTATGGGTCAGGTCTACCGAGCCCGTCATCGAACGATGGACCGTGAGGTTGCCGTGAAGGTTCTTCCGAAGCGCCTTTCTTCCGACGCTCAAGCGGTCGATCGGTTTTATGCGGAGGTCCGTGCGCAGGGGCGGATGATGCATCCGAACATTGTCACGGCCTTTGATGCCGGGTGCCATCGGACCCGAACCAACTCGGTCCATTATTTGGTTATGGAGTTGATCCAAGGAGAATCGCTTGCGCAGCGCGTAGGGATCCAGGGACCGATGAGTGGGAGCGATGCGATCAAGGTGATCGAGCAAGCAGCCGTGGCGCTCGAGTACGCGCACGGCTTGGGGATCGTCCATCGGGACATCAAACCTGGCAACATGATGCTCACTCAGCAAGGGACTTTGAAGATCCTCGACTTCGGTTTGGCGGTCTTGCGCGATTTAGGTAACGCCAATGAGGTGGGTAAAAGCCAACTGATCGGGACCGTCGAGTACATGTCTCCCGAGCAGATCAATACGCCGGATCTGGTCGACTACCGCACGGATCTGTACTCGCTTGGCGCAACGCTTTTTTATCTGTTGATAGGCAGGCCGATGTTCACCGGGGAGGTGATGCAGACGGCCATGGCTCAGTTGCGAAGGGCTCCTCCGGCTTTGTACGAGTTGCGCAGCGATCTGGACCTAAGGCTCGATTCGATCTTTCAATGGCTCGTGGCCAAGGACGTCGTCGATCGGTGTCCTTCGGCCCATCATCTGCTTGAGAAACTCTACGAGCTCGGTCTGCTCGAGCGTCCGGGACCTTCGCTTTCGGGTCGCAAGTCGGATTCGCGCAAGCTGGACTTGCGGGAGGGTGCGACGCGAGAACGACCTACGAGTATCGGCCAGGGAACCTCGACATCGCGGAAGTCCTTCGGTCCGTTTGGAATCGACTTGGGGATGGTCCATTCACGCTCGAGCTACGTCAACCAGGAGTTCAAAATCGAGCAAGTCCCTTTGGATGGCGAGCTGCTCGAATTGAGGAACATGGTCTATAGCGACCAAGGTTTAGTCAGGATCGGATCGGCAGCGGCCGACCAGCGGGTTCAGCATCCGGAGCAGATTTTCTATGGGATCCAGCGATGGTATGGCTTGCCGATGCTGGAGAAACCCTTCGGCGGACGGCGGGTTCCGCCCGAGGTTCTCGTCGCGAGTATTCTGCGGCAAATCATCCTGCAGACTCGGAGCAAATACCCGAGCGCATCGCATGCGGTTGTGACCGTTCCGGGCTGCTACGACCAGATGCATCGCCTCAGCACAAAAATCGCTTGCTCGATCGCTGGATTGGAAGTTTTGCAACTGCTCGATAAGCCTCTTGCGGCGGCTTTGGCCCATTGCGAAATCGAAGCCCGATTGGCCCAAGCTCGTGGGGATACGGACTATCAGAAAAATATCTTGGTTGTGATGCTCAGCGGCAGTGCCTGCGAGGCCTCGGTTGTGCAGTCGACCACGACGCGGGTTCAAACCCTCGGGGCGGTCGGAGATTCTCGTCGCGGCACGGTTCGGTGGTACGACGTTGCAACCAAGCGGCTCGCTGGGATGATCGAAAAGCAGCATGGGATCAGCGCTCGGGAAAATCTGGGGCTAGCTTCTCAATTGCAGCGAACGATGGAACGGGCCTTTGAGCGTCTGCGACACGCGGCCAAAGTCCCCTTCATTATCGAGCTTCCAAAGGGCAAGTTCGAAGGATCGGTCGAGCGGGATCGAGTTTCCGATTGGGTGGATGATCTGGTCGATGACTGCGAGCTATTTGCCAAGGAGGCGATGGCCCGAGCGAGTGTCGATGGTCGGCAAATCGAGACGCTGATCGTCATCGGCGACCTGCGTTGGCTTCCGACGTTGCTCTCGCGGATCACGGCATTGGTGCATCCGAAAGCGAAAGTCATACCGATGGGTTCGACCGATTTGGCTCGGGGTGCAGCGGTCCAAGCCCGCCACTTGATGCCCCCGTTGGATGCCAAGAATCCCGTGGCCTTTGGTGCATCGAGTTACGACTTCGGGTTGATCATTCAAGAGCGGGACGGAAATGTCCATCCTCCGAAGGTACTGATTTCCAAAGACACGCCAAGTGGCCATTCCATCAGCCGTACACTTCGCTTCAGCCGGGAGGGCAAGCAGCAGCCGGTGCTGCAGTTCATCGAGGGGACGCGTTTGGGCAATCTCCATTGGAACCGCTTGGCCAGCATCGACTTGCAGAACTGCTTTGCGGGACGGGAGCAGGCCGACCCGTTGCAGTTGACTATGGAAACCGATGCTAGCGGAATGCTCAATAGTTCGATCACTTGGCTGGCTGGCAACAAGCAGCTTTCGGTCCCTCCGCTTGGGATCCCCACGATGGACGCGATCTCGCTGCGTCATTGGCGCGATTGGCTCGAATCGCTCATGCTCTGCAGCACCTAGTGCACAGGCTAGAAGCGTATAGTGTCCGTCGCCACCTGTCCGGACGTAGCCACCTGTCGCCAGACGGTGGAGGCTTTACTTCTTCATCCGTCCTTTAACCACAGAACACACCGAATACACGGAAATAAAGCCTTCCCGTGTTATGTCATGCTTCCGTGTATTCGGCGTGTTCCGTGGTTCCCTGCTCTTCGGCGACAAGAGTCAATACGTGGTCGCCGCACCGCAGTACCGAGCGGCAGCCAACACAGCGATGGGTTGGAAGAACGCCAACCTACTAACTGAATTGAGAATTGAGAATTGAGAATTGAAATCCATGCGGGTCGGCGTGTTCTTAATAATTCTCCATTCTCAATTTTCCATTCTCAATTCCTAGGTCACCGAGGATGATTTTGTGAGAGCGGCGGGGGCAAAGAAGGTGATGGTGGAGGGGTGACTCGCTAAAGTTTACTGATCAACCGCAATGAACACGCAACCGGGTGACCCAGTCCTGAACCGCACCGATCAACTCGGCTCGTGCCGACTTCGGAAAGTGAGGAAGCGATAGTAACTCAGGACGTGCGACGAAATCGTTCATGGAGAAGTCCGCTGCCAAACTCTGGATGAACGCTTTGGCCGTTTCGACAGCAGCGCATGGTTTGATGCCGTCAGGAGCCTCGAACGCGGGCGGCAAAAACCATTTCTCGTCGTTCAACTCGATCGCGTCGGTAAACTGTTCCGAGCGATAACCGGAGAAGAGCGGGCCGAAGAACACCAGCAGTTCCGGAAACTCACGCCGCAGAGCAAAGAAGCGAGCGGACGTAGCCCGCAGGAACAGCCAGTGAAACCGGGGTAAGTCCTTTGTGTCTGGAAGAGATGGGTACGGACGGGTTGTATGACTTGGATCTGGGCCGGCGTAAGTTAATCCGGAGTCCCGAGCGATACGGTCCCGATACCTCGTCACTGTATCGGGAGAGAGGTGAAACTCATCACCAGACCCGCCCAATTGGGCAACCGCAAGGAGGCGTGCGAAGCGTGAAGTCGGTAGGACATCGTCCAAGGCAATGGTATCTGCGACCTCGCAAACCGGCGGCAGAGGCGGGTTCAGGGCGACATCGCATATAATAGCGATCTTAGTGACGGTATCGTAAAGGGCGGTCCCGTCGCCTGACTGAGCCATCTTCAGCAATTCGTCCAAAAGCGCCCCCCCCACACACGCCAGCGCCGAGGCCCTCACCTCGCGGATCTCATCCTGGATTCGATTTAGAACATATTGGAGTAGGTCTATGTCGATCTCCCTGGCCGTCAGGTGCATCAGTAGTTCCATAGCCAGCGCCGAGAGTTCGAGGATCGATTCGGTGCTGGTCGCGAAATCGACCGCCTCACCCGTGGTGACACGGAAAGAGCGATCCGGCCGGCCGGCACCATAGCCGCTCTCCTGCTCCAGCGCCCCGACGTGCTCCAATGCTCGCTCGACTGCAACGGCGAACGGGTAGAGTTCGTAGCCAACCATGTGCGGGCGGTAGAACAGTCGGCGGACAACCTCCACATCGCGATAGCGGTCGAGGCGCTCGTGGGTTGAACAGCTGAACCGCGGATCGGGTTCGCCCGCCGTTTCGTAAGCGATAACCGGCGATTTGCGTTTCGGGTCGAACAGCGTGTCACGGAACGCCGGGTCTTCGAGGGCGGACTGATAGACTAGTTGGTCCCGAGCGTGGCGGAGGGTGAGCAGGAACTGGCCAAGCGTAGAAGCCTGAAATTGAACCCAATGGAACAACTCGTGGTAGTAGGCGACATTGCCCCCAAGGCCATCCACGAGCGAACCTGAGGCGATGCGTGCCCGTTCGGTCGCTCGGTCGAGCGGGTGGGCCGCGATCAGACAAGTCAGCGGGCTGAAGGTGGCCCGCGTCCCGAGCGAGTGACGCAGTGGCGGGAAGTCCCACTCGTATCCGGTCATTGGTCTTGCTTGGTTTCGGTGAAGGTCGCTTGGTTGGGCTTCGCCGCTACGTGCTTTTTGATTTGAGCTTTGATGCCTTCATACAAGCCGCTGCCGACTGCGCTAGTGGCGATCGCCAGAACGACCTCGTACCACTCCAATTGGCCCATCGGAGCGTCTGGGTCGGACGGCAGTCGCCGAGGCTGGCTGTCGTCAGGGATTAGTTTCCCACCGTTCTGGCTCTCGAACTGCCGTATCTCTTTCAAAAGGTTTTCAAGGTCTGCCTTCGTGCCGCCTACGGTCCACATGATGTTGTTCATAAACATTCCTTCCCATGCATCATTTTCAAAAGTAGCACCGACTCTGACCCTGGAAAGTCTCTACTCGGTGCGTCTTGACATACTTTGCGTTGCTGAATGCGATCGGTCGCATTTCACTCCATCGCCTAACTTGTCTATAAAAGAACGAGATAAAACCTGTAGACCGCACCATCGCAGCCTATCACGCAAGTCTGGCTCGACCCGGAGTTGAATGATATCCGGCACTTGCGAGCCGAGCAAGAATTTTATGGGTTGATGGCTATCTCGGCAAAATCTCGGGCTGGCCACGATTGTTCCATTCGATGCGGGCTAGCAGACAGACCGAATTGCAACGTGAGTTCCCACTGCATGTGGTTTGTTCCTGGCTTGGCAACTCACCACGTATCGCGCAGCAGAGCTACCTGCTGGTGACCTAGGATGATTTTGCTAAGGCGGCAGGGGCGAAGAAGGTGAAGGTGTGAGTAGCTGGTGGTGTGGGAGGGTGCCCGGCAACGGGCAGGCTTACTCATTCAGATTATCTGCAACCATCAACCCGGATGGTTGGCGTTCCGATCTGCTTAGCCGTCACCTCGGAGCAGCGCATACACCAGTTCCTTGCAGGGCTTGCCACGGTAAACAACGCGACGGCTCTCCATAAACTCGAAGCCAAGACGCTCCAAAAGGCGAATGCTAGGCAGGTTGCGCTCGTCGGTGACGCCCACGATTCGTGCGACATTGGTGGCGGAAAACATCAACTGCAGCGCTTCGCTGACGGCTTTGCTCGCGATGCCGCGACCCTGCGCAGACGGCTCTAGCGTGAAGCCAACCTCCCCGATGCTACTGTCCTCTGACAGATATAAGCCGATGTCGCCGACCAAGCGGTCGGTCGCCGGATCGCTGATGCCAAGCTGCACCCAATGACCGGCGACAAACAGGGGAGCTTGGCTCATCTCGTCGAGGAACTTGAGCGATTCTGACTCGGACATGGGCGATCATCCCTGATAGCGTCCGAGTTCAGGAATGCCGCGATAGGCTTGAAACGCGTCGCGGTCGGAGGATCGCAAGCGCCGAAGGCGCCCACCGGAAAACTCGCGGGGCAGCACTGTCTCTTGCATGACTGCTAACGTCCGCGATAACCGAGTCGCGGCGATTGATTTTCCATTGCCAAAACCGACGACTCCGCGACTTCGGTTAATCGCATGATTCGCCGCCTTTTCCGTCCGACGGTCCGGCAGCACCTGCCATCTATTCGCCTACAAACCTGCCGTCAGATGACATGATAAACGAATCAGAGGCGTCGGGTGTATAGATGGGAAAAATCTGTTTGAGCAAAGTCTTCGGAGGCGTCGTGATATCAGCACAAACGCGGACATTTCCGCCGCGTCGATCGTCCCAGAATACATTCAATTCCAGATGATATTCCGTGCCGTCATCGAACACACCGTCATAGGTCGTCAAGCAATCATGTTCCTGGTGGGTTCGCTCAATTTCGGCAGCCAGAGATTGGTAGGTCCATTGCCGAAACCGGTCGAGATGTTCGGCAAGGATCAATCGTTTATCGTCAGCATCCATCTTCAGTCAGCGAACTTGTTTTTAAACGGATCAGCCTAAACCCAATAGACCGCACCAATGCGGCTTATCACGCAAGCTAGCCTCGCCGCGAAGTTGAATGATATCAGGCACTTGCGAGCGGATCAATTATTGGATGGAGTGATAGGCTGTTTCGGCCTATGAATCCCGAATCGACTGACGAGGCGAGCATTCCCGACATCTCTGTTGCGGCAATGAATTCCACTACGATTCGAACTCAACTAGTTCGAATCCTGCACCTCCGCTACAAAACAGCATGTTTTCCCTGGAAAAACGAGGGTTTGAGGACGACTCTGGCGACTCACAGGACGACTCACCAGGGGCCAAGGCAGCGCACAAGACGACGCAGCACCTGCAGGCATGGACATGCATGGATAGGCACAGAAAGCCAAAGGAACTGGCCAGAAATGCGAAAAACCCTGGGAAAACTAGGATTTTTGAGCGGAGAGGACAGGAACCGAACTTTTGGGTGTTTTCCTTGCGTTTTTGAGGAGTTCGAGAGGTGCTTTTCCTTAGCAAGGTGATTGAAAACGAAGAACCACTGTCGACTACAGCAAGTCCAAGAAGGGTTTGAGTCCATGGACGGATTGGATCAATCCATGCCCTTCAAATACCTCTAAGAGTTCCACGGCCGTGTAGGGTGGTCGGCGTAAACTCTCCCTTTGCCGCTTGAAAACAGAGCAGACGGCTCCCGGTACCGTTGCAACAAGCGATGACAGAAACTCATCAGGGTGGAGAGACTCAATTCCATAGCGGGAAAGTGCCTCGGCCGGAAAATCCTTCAGGTTGTAAGTGATGATCGCACGAGCATCGGCGTGGATTGCAGCAGCCAACACATGACGATCATCCGGATCCGGCAAATCAACTGTATGAATTAGGCCCTCGTATCCGGTCACCAGGCAATCGCGTACAGCCTCATTCATGAGACGTCGAGTTCTTGCGATACTTTCCGGGTTCAACTTTGGGTTGTTCTCAAGTAGGTTGCGTACCCACTCATCATGGATCATCTCCGTCCAGCGGGCGAAAACTAAGCCAGACTGTGCAATGCGAAGAAAGAGGTCTCGAATAGGTGCTGGGTAAAGGACATTCGCGTCGTAAATCGCAGTGATCGGGTCATCCATCAGTAGCCCAACCCGAGTTCTTGAGCCTCCTGCGCAAGCTGATCTAGAATTTCGGAGCGGGCTTGGTCATCCTTTTTCTTGAAAGCCATTAGGTCGTCGAACCGAACTCGCCGGTATTTGCCCACGAGCCGAGAGGGAATCTTTCCTTCGTCAAGCAATTTGACCACATAGGGCCTAGATACATTGAGCAAATCGGCAGCCTGCTGCGTTGTCAACTCCGCATGCGTAGGAATCAATGTAACTGCATGACCTTGTGACATCTCGACCAGTAGATGAAGGAATAATCGCACCGCCGAAGTGGGGACAACCACCCCCTCAGATGGATCATCATCACCCAATCGGATTCGGACACCCGTTTTTTTCCCTAGTTTGCGAGAGGCGAGGATCCGACTCGATTCAAGAGCCAAGCGGGCGTCTGTGTCGGTCGGAGAAACGGTTTCAAAATTATCTGGCAGAAGTGTAGACATGCTCTCATCTCCTATAGCAGCTACCGTGATTATATCGCATGGGAATCTACTCGAACCAGTCGAAAAAGTCGAAACACTCGAAATTTTGGGTATTAGAGACTTTCGGCTACAGACAGGCTCTCCCCTCGGAAACGCTGTCGCTGCGTTGGGAAGACATCGATTGGGAGATGAATCGGATGAGCATCCCAGAGCCAAAGGTCGAGCACCACGAAGGCCGTGGGATTCGCAGCTGCCCGATCTTCCCCGAGCTGCGACCGATCCTCGACGAAGCCTTCGAGATCTTCGGAGACAAGAGCGAATACGTGGTCGCCGCTCCGCAGTATCGAGCCGCTGCTAACACGGCGATGGGTTGGAAGAACGCAAACCTACGCAGCGAGATGACGCGACTGTTGCGCCGCGCCGGAGTTTCGGGTTGGCCACCATTTTATTAAAGGTCGCGAATCTTTTGGTAGAATCGCTTCTCACCGGCACGGATGTCCCAGATGTTGGCTAATTGCTTACGGTTCTTAAAACGTAGGGACTGTCCCCGGGTTTGGTCAGTAACTTCTTCATCGCCTCTTGGCCATGAGCCCACCTAAACCAAACTCTCTCCTCGTTTTACTGGTAATCGCCTGTTTTTGGCTCCTTTCGAAATGATTTCGAAATTTTCCGCCCGAAATCTCCGGCCCGATCGTGAGTCTTACATAATCGACGCAGCAACGTGGCCGCTCGATGGTTTTAGTTTGTGTTTTGCCCTCCGTACGAAAAGGTACCAAACGATGAAAAAGTCCATGAAAATCGCCGCTGGCTCCGTTGTTGGCCTGGCCCTGTTGTTTTTGGTTGCTGGGCGCAATCTCGGAGAACTCGCCGGTTACTTCCGCGCCTCCGCCGGCGAAACTGTCAGCAATCTCGAAGATCAAATCCCCGACGAAGTCCACGATCGAAAACTCGCCAATGAACTGACTTCTGTTCGAAAGGAAGTTATCGAACGACAAGTCCAACTGAGCCAATCCAAAACGCAGATCGCTCAACTTCGCGAGGACGTGAGCAAACTCGAAAAGACTATCGCGGCTCGGAAACGTCTGCTGACCGAGGCTTTTCCGATCCTCCAAGCCGCCGAACAAGATCAATCGCAACAAGTGCGATTCGCAAACGCGGACTACAAATTGGTCGACTTTCAGAGGGAAATCGATGACCTGATGGCTTCGCAAGAGTCGGAGACCAAGCAACTCGCCATCAAGCAGTCGGGACTTAGCCGCCTGGAGAAAAGCGAGAAGGAAGCCGAATCGGCGCTGGTCGATATGCGTCATGCCCTCGATGGTGCAGAGCATGAAGTTGCAGTTCTTAAGAGCCGCCGCGAACAAGCCGAAGTCGAATCCAAGACGCTAGATATGGTTACTGCTGTGTCCGACGGAGTCCACACAACCACCGAAGGGGTCGGTCGTAGTCTTGACCGTTTGCGTGACAATGTTACCCGAAAAGAAGCAGTCAACGAAGCCAAGCGTGGGATGGCTCCTGTAAGTTCTAGGGCTTCGACCAACCAACTCGCTCGACAATGGAATCGGCTCGAAGCACTCCGAAAATATCAAGAGGAAAACGATGCGGCTCCGAGAGTTGAATCTCCCGTCAAAGCGGGTTCCGGCGACCAAGTCGAAGAATAAAGAATTCTTCTTCAGCGTGAAGGCATCGCGAATCCGTATCGCTTAAACTATCGGTCCTCCGAATGCAAAAGGCCCTTTCGCTCAGGAATATGTTCTCATGGAAAACAATCACTTTCAAAACGGAACCGCTGACAACACCGGTTCCGAACCTGATCAACAACCCCAAGAACAACTGATCAAACTCCTGAATGATCTTTATGCTGGTAACGAGGCATATAACAAAGCACTCGAAAATATTGCGGGGGATCCCAATAAGGTTCCTCAAGCAGTGAAGGATCAGTTGAACCTTGCTCGCAATAACTTGGTCAGTTGGTGCGACGAGCACATGAGAAGAAGTATGAAAGCGATCATGTTCAAGATATTCGGTTCGCAAATTGCCAAGGATGGCAGCTTGCGATTCACGGTGCTTTGGAACGATGTGTTGGTCAAAGTGCTCAAGAGCGGAAAGCTAAAAGCTCCGGAAGGGGATGTGATCCGAAGTCTAACCGCCTACTTTTCGGATGCTCTTGCCAATCAAGCCCGAGACTATCTTAGACGCAGAAAACGATTCGGGAAAATTCTCGACGATGAGATCAAACCTCTGGTAGAAATGCGAGAAAAGTACCTGATGGATAACTACAACATCAATCTCGAGTTTCTGCTAGAGAAAGTTGCCGAATGGGAGACGGCCGGTGATGTCGTAGGCACGGTTCTTCGGCTTCGATACATCGACGGGATGACCTACGAACAAATTGCCGAGGCAACAGGACTCTCGCGGGATCAAGTCAAAAGGATTCTCGCTAACGGTAGAGTACGCCTCCAAAACATCGCCAATAGAAGTTAAGACGAGTATTCACCATGTCCATCAATGTTCCCCCTTCAAGCAACATTCCGAATTTTCACGACGGTTTGGGATTAGACGCCGCCAAAACGGCGAGTGTCGTTACCCAAGCCACCCGAGATCATCTCAAGCAGCAGGGGATCACGCTCAAAGATCCACTCGGAAAACCTGGTGCCTACGGCATCGTCCTAGCTGCAACCGATACCATGCAAAGACCACTTGCAGTGAAAGTCGTCTTGCGACCTTTGGATCGGCAGTCGCGTAAACGGCATCAACGTGAATCCGAGGTTCTCAGTTGGAATAAGTTACCTACCGATTTACGCCCCTACTGCCATCTAGCACATAAGGTGACTGCACCTAACGACGAAGATTTGGCCAAAGATGCAGCCGATGGTGTGCAACCGTATCTAGTAATGTCGAGGATCGATGGTAAGGAAGTCCACTCCTATGTCGGTGAGCGGCATACGTCGATGCCACATCGCGTCGCGCTGGCTCGAAAAATGTTCGATGCGCTCCATCGGCTCCACAAAGCAGGGGTTGTTCACGGAGATATTTCCCCGCGAAACTTGCTCATCGAACCTGACGATCAAGTTCGATTCGTCGACTTCGGAGGAGGGCGCGACATCGATAAAGCTGGATATTCGGCACAGTCTGCAATGGCTGTTGGAGGCACCGAAGGGTATGCACCCCGCTCGCAATTGACTGGGGAAGAGCAAGCGTCGATCAATACGGACCTGCGTGCGATGGCTGCCGTTGCCTACGATGCTCTTACAGGCACATTGCACGACGATTCACTATCGGTCGGAGAAAAACGAGAGAAACTCAAGAATGTTGGCGTTCCTGCTGGGATTCAAAAAATCATTCTCAAGGGACTGCGGGAACCAGATAAGCGACTGGCTAACGATCCCAATGTCTTTGCAAGTGCCGAGGAACTGATCCAGGCGATCGATGCCTGGGAATTGCAAAAGTCACGCCTGAAGCAACTTGCTGTTTTAGGTCCGCTGCTTGCAGCAGCTTGTTTTCTCCTGGTTATGGCTTGGTGGCGATTGGAATCTGAAGTCGCCAACCGTTATAGCGAAACGGCTCGCGTGCTGCGCGAGCAGGTCGATGCCTTTGGGACTCATCCAGCCACCAAACAGCTCATTGAGCAAGCCGACGAAGAAATGCGAGCGGTCAAGCAACGAGAGCAGGAATTGTCCCCATCGCAGCGCCGGAAGCGGTTGGACATTGCGGCTGACTCTCTGCGAAAAGCTCTCGATACGGGGCGTAAACTCGAAGCCCTTGTGCCTCGATACAACACGTTAGGAACCATGCGTGAGAAGATCCGATGGCAAGTGGACGCAAAGGCGATAAGCACACTAAGCACCGGATTGAATGAAGAATTCCTGACGCTGGGCAAACTTCTCGACCAAGGCAATGTAAGCGAAGCGGAATCAAAGATAGAAATCTTCGCGAGTCGACTGGTCTCTGCTTGGGAAGCGAACGAGCGAGCGCGATCGGCAGCGTCTTTACGAACGGACTTGAGTCGATGGATCACCTCTGTTCCAAAGCGACTTACTGAAACGCCGCGTTTCAAGGATCTTCAGCAAGATGCCACTCGGGCCGACGAGCAATGGCAAAGCGCCGATACTGTCACCGCCTTTGACTTGGCCGAAAAGACCTACAGCAATCTGCAACAGAGACTCGGTGAATGGCTTGAAAAGGAGGAAAATCCATCTGAAAAATCCGACCGACTTCAAAACAGCCAATCCCAAGCCAGCAGGATTGCCGAGCAGTTGCAGCAGTCCCAGGTGCGCAACAGCGAATTAGCCTCCGAGGTCGACACCCTCAAATCACAAATTGCCAAGCAAGCCGAACTCAATCAAAAAGATCGTTTGGCTAAGGAATCTGCGGAAAGCCAAACCAAAGATCTCATGGCTAAGCAAACGGCCGCCGAATCGGACTTCAATCAACTCAAAGCGACGCTACAAGAGAAACTCCGCATCGAGGGCGATCTGGCTCAGATCCAGCAGCAGCTTGCAGAGCGCAACTTCGCATGGGAAAACGCGCAAGCTCAAACCGCTAAGCTTGCCAAGGAGCGAGACAACGCCAAGGACAAAGCGGATCGATTGGAAAAATTATTAGCTTCGAGTGGTTCCGCAAATCCTGCCGATTTGGTCAAATTGTCTGAGCAGGAGATCTTGAAGATCGAATCGATCGATACCAAAGATTGGGATGCGACCAACAGGGCCTTGACCGAGGCAAAGAGTAAGTACCGAGAGATATCCAAAAATCGCCTCAAACAGTTACAGGACTTTAGTGAAACGAGTCCGACGATTCGCAAACTCGATGCGGAGCTCGCTAGCCAAGAATCCGTGGTACGAAAAGCCTTACAGGTTCAGGATCAAGCCGATCATCAGATGTTTATCGACTTGGATGAGCAGCTAGCAACCAAGCGATCCGGCCGCAAGGATCTGATTGAAAATGTTGGTCGTTTACCTACTTCCGCACCGGTTGTTGAAATAGACAAACAGACCGCCACACTTCTTGCAACGCAAGCGAAATACATCGATGGCCATGAACGTGCGATTGGTAAGCAAAGGCTTGATATTGCGACTATTATGGAAGCGCTTTCATCAAAAACTCTGAAGCCTGGCAAAGTCGCAGGAGAGCCTTTGGTTATCCCTGTCCAAGGAATCGATATTCGGTTTCAATGGTGTCCAGCCGGAAGCTTTCAAATGGGAAGTCCCAGTTCCGAGAAGGGACGCGATAGCGATGAGGATTCCGTGAAGGTGACTCATTCGCAAGGTTTTTGGATGATGGAAACAGAATGCTGGCAAGCGTTATGGGTCGCTGTGATGGGTTCGCCGAAGAGTTCGGAATGGACGCAGGAGTATGGAGTTGGAGATAAGTACCCTGCCTATTACATTTCGCACGATGAAGCGACGCAGTTTGCTCAGAAACTGAATCAGCTTTTGGAGGCCGAAGGTATGATTGCGGGTTATGAGGTTCGATTGCCTACCGAAGCGCAGTGGGAGTATGCCGTTCGGGCTGGTAGCACAACTGCCTATTGCTTTGGTGACGATGAAAAGAAATTGGGTGACTACGCTTGGTGCGACGAAAATTCCGGCAATAAAAACCATCCGGTAGGAACAAAGAAACCAAACGCTTGGGGGATCCACGACGGTCATGGATCGGTATGGGAATGGTGTTCGGACTGGTACGATAGCAAGTACCCAAAGGGGTCACTTACGGATCCAGTCGGACCAACAACTGGCTCGAATCGCGTGTACCGTGGCGGCAGTTGGTACAACGGGGCCGCGTATTGCCGGTCGGCGCTTCGTCTCAGGCTCGACCCGTCGTACCGGTACCGCAACCGCGGCTTTCGCGTTGCCCTGAGTCCATCCAGAATCCAAAAGTGAGCAAAGCCAAGACAAGTTTAGGAAGAGCGTAGCCAGTGGTCGCAGGCACGAAGGGAGCGCGGAGCGGCGACCGGAGATGCCGT
>Ga0209229_10000231_pt1 | contig 22103 bp, 52 predicted proteins | sample SanBayMetagenome_FD_187466 | JGI IMG/M metagenome (GOLD analysis project Ga0209229, IMG submission 187466) | Freshwater and sediment microbial communities from dead zone in Sandusky Bay, Ohio, USA (SPAdes) (version 2) | ecosystem: Environmental > Aquatic > Freshwater > Lentic > Sediment... | reverse complement strand
TCTGATTACTTCTCCAGGAGGTAATTTTTCATTTAATTGTTCTTTTATTACATCAATTAAAGATTGAACCTCTTCTTTTATTTCACCCACATGGAGTATTGTTTCGGTATCATTGGTTATTGATTTTAAACAATGCCCCAAACATTCAATATCAATAAGATCCATATCATCCCCTAAGTCTTCATTTATAACAGTTGCTCCTGTTAACAAAGCTAAGTCTGACATCATATCTTTTTTATTTACGCCATAAGTTGGAGCGTTGATAACATTTACTTTAATATTACCTTTCACTTTGTTCATTGCCAACGCAGCAATAACCGTAGGTTCCATATCAGCAATAATCAATAATGATTTATTTGCTTTTATAACGTATTCTAAAACCGATTGTATTTGTCTTATTGTTTCAACAGGTGACTCAACAAGTAATACTAATGGATTATCTAATTCCGCTACTTTTTTATTTGGGTTAGTAACAAAGTGAGAATTAACTAATCCTTTCTCATACTGCACCCCATCAATAATTTCTATTTCAGTTTCTGCATTTGCCGATGTTTCCATCATTACAATTCCTGTTTCTCCAACAGCTCTAAACGCATCCGCAATTATTTTTCCTAATACAGGATCGTTGTTTGTAGATATAGTAGCAATATTATCTATCATATCCCCAGTAACTGTTACCTTAATAGATTCTAAATAATCCACAACTTCAGCAACTGTTTTTTCTATGCCTGTTTTTAATTCTCTTTGGCTTAGCGTGTCTTGTATGGCGTATGCTTCTTTTAAAATTGAATGCGCTAATAAAGTTGCAGTTGTTGTGCCGTCCCCGGCTTCTTTAACTGTTTTTCTAGCCGCTTCTTTTAAAAGCCTTGCACCCATATTTTCTACTGGGTCCAATAATATAATGCTATCAGCAACCGTTACTCCGTCTTTTGTAATAACGGGTCTTCCTGCGGCATCTTCCAACATTACACATTTTCCACCAGCGCCTAGTGTTGAGCTAACTGCTTTTGCTAACTTTGTTATACCAGCAAAAACATTATCTTGAGCTTCTTTCCCAAAGCTAAGATTTTTTACTATTTCATTACTCATATTTAATTGGATTTAATTTAATATATATATTACTCATTTTATGAGTTTTTTACCTGCCTTGTCCTCGATATTGCTTTTTATAATTTTTTGAAGACTTCAATACGGATGTTTTAGCTTTAGCATGAATACCTGGGCGGCTTATGTTTTTGCTTTCTATTTTTGCGACTGTTGTTTGTGATTTTGCTTTTGCCATATTATTATATGTTTTTTAATTGAAAGTGCATGCCGTCTTTTCTTGCCCAAGTTCCACCCCAATCAAAGCCTGCATCGGTAAAACATTTTACCAATTCTTTAGACATTGTTGGTTCTTTACCTAATCCATTCCACGCTGCATTAATATCTATTGCAATACCCCAAGAATGTAACGATAAAGATTTTAATCCTCGTTTTCTACGTACATTAAAACATCCGTCCCAAGTCTTTAACTCATTTGTTAGTTTTCTATCTATAATATTTGTAAATGCGTTTGTTAATGGGGTTACCATGAGTTTATTACAATATAGTTTTTTAGGTATAACTCCAACTTCTAAATGAACCGGTATATCCCAAACTGTCATATATTTTAATTCGTTTGCTACAATTGTAGGATCTCCCCACTTTTTTAAACATTGATTACTTGTTACCATTTCCTCTTAGATTTATTTTCCAATACATTCCAAACCCATAGTTTATTGATCCATTGAATCCTACCCCTACATTGGCTTGATACACTCTGTCTTTTCTATCCTTATATATTAACCCTGGCACTAACAATCCCGATGTACCTATAAATGAATTTCCTCCTATATACATTTGTCTTCTTGGATCTTCTTTCTTAGTTATAGTTTTAGTTACAAAAGGTATTTTATAATCTTTTATATATTCTCTTTTGCCATATAACTTATTTAACCACACTGTATCTTTAACCACTATAGTTCCTAAACTATCGAGTTTAATTGTATCAGCATATACAGTTCTAACTAAATGCTCTTTGAGAAGATTCTCAAATCTAATCTTAGAAGAATCACAATTATCACTTACGGTATACTCCTCTTCCTTTAACGGTACATATTTAATATTAGTTACCTTAACAGTTTTGAACACCGTGTCTTTAGTCTCCTTCCACACGGTGTCGGTCTTAACTGTTTCTTTAATTAACCCTTTATCATTTGATCCATTACAACTTCTTTGTAATAATATAATTGCTACTAATGTTGCAATCAACCAATAAGAAATATTGTTTTTAATTGGTAGAGCCATGTTTTGCTTTGATTAATCTTTCTGCTATTTCGGTTGCCGCTTGTGCGCCAATATATATTACAGCCACAACAGTCCAGTTGTCGGAATCTATTTTTGAGCTAAACAATGCGACCGATGCTATTGCAAACGCCATTAATTTTCTACTGATCCATTTATTTAAGAATAAATCAATTTTTTCTTTCATACTCATTAGTATACTTTGTTTAAAATAAATACATTTGAATATATAAAATTACCCGCAGACGCGGTACCCCACTGTGCTTTTATAACTAATTCATTTGCTATAGTTGTATTAAATGTTGTGGTGTTTTCATTTATAAAATTATAAGTTTCAAGATTGTTGTTTGATGCCTTGCTATGAGCAAAACTGCCCGCTGTAATTATACTAGCAGTTCCTGTTGTACCTATTGCTCTTATTACATAATCAGCATCTAATACCCAATGATTATTTGAACTAACCGCTAATGTCATAAGACCTGTTGTTGCTAATACAACTCCAGCAACTGTTTCTATAGTAATAGTTAAACCAACATTATTATTATTGCTAATGTGTCCCATCATATAGAGATTAAAAGAATCCCCAACACTAAATCCATTTGCAGGTACCGATAATGTTCCGGCATAAGAAGAGCCATTTAATGTACTCTTCGTGGTAGTATTTGCTATTGGCGTTGAGTTAGCTAATTGAGTTGCTAGGCCATAATTTGACAGGGCGGTTATATCCGATAAATATGCAATAGTTCCAGAAGCATCTTGAAATGTAGCTACAGAAGTTGTTGATGCTGGATTAGGTGCTTGAATATTTGTTCCAAAAGTTGTATCTATACCTTTTAAGAATATCCCCCCGTTATAAATCTGAGCATATTTTGTTCCCTGTACGCTAAAAAAGTTAAATGCATTTTTATCTCCCGTTATGGATACATACCCTAATGTGGCTGGTGCAAACGAATTATACAAATATATGCTACCAACTTTAGCGTCAAGTAAAGATGTATTGCCAGCGGTTAAAACACTGTTTAAATCGGAAGCATAGTTCTCAACTATAAATGCTCCTAACGTTCCTAAGTCAATACTGTAATTTCTACCATTATCAGCATTAGCGCTACCTTGAAACCTAGAAAGAACTAAAAGGTCAGATCCATAGGCTTCGTTCGTTTTTGTGTAACTATAAATTATTGCCATTTTTTATTTATTTATTTTTTATTATTTGTTTTTGTCGTACAACCCGTATTTTATCCATCTATACCATATTCTTTCGTGCATATAATATTGTAATGGCTTATATATTAATTCCGCTACTCCAAAAGCCGCTCCTACTTTTATTGACCCAGATATAAATACCATTATTGCAAAGCCAACTAATGTACTTAAAACTCTATAACTTATTGTTTTAGCAATATGCCTTTTTTTATCTACATTCATAGCTTTCCATCTTTGCGTAATTGTTCCCTAATCTTTGTAGCTGATATATCTCCTATTTCTGCTGGCGGTATATGCTCTATAATATCATATCCAACGCCTCTACCAAATTCTACAGAACATATATCTGGAACAATCATTATTTTTATTCTTCCTTCTTCCACAAGAGAATGATAATGTGCATTTATATTATCATACACTTCTTCTGCTGTAAAAGGATTCTTTTCATTTACTTTTCCATCACGAATACATATAAGCACATTCTTTCCTTCATCTAAAGCTCCTTTAAATAATGCTTGATGGCCAATATGTAATGGTTGCCATCTTCCAATAAACATTGCAAATTGCCCCTCTTTAGAGGGTATTGATGATTCTACGTGTATTTTTTTTGACCAACTCATTATATTTGTTTTAAAATTTTAACAATTGATTCTTCTGGCGTATCGTATGTAGTATCTACATCAATAAAGTTATCCAAAGGAGCTTCATAATCCGCTACCTTAAAATGGTCTCTTTCTCTTGGCTCCGTTGTATGAACATATAATTCTATAAGACCTGAACCAAGCATTGTTTTTAATTCTTCTCTTTGCCATCTATAAGGAGCGATAAGAGAAACAACCACATTGTAGTTTTGATTATATAAATAATGAGCTATTTTTTGAGCTCCTTTTACATTATCAATTCTTCCTTGCTCGGAAAAATCTTTATTAAGAGTCAGTGCTCTTAAGTCGTCTCCATCTATATGGAACACTTCGCCTTGTTTTTTTAATTCCTCTTTTAACATCTTAGCTAATACTGTTTTGCCATGTGAGGGTTGCCCTGTAAACCAGTATATCGCCATTATGCTAAAGATTTAATTATTAATTCAGTGTCAAAAATATCAGAGAGTTCTTCATAAGGACATTTAGAAATATCATCAAATAAAGGAAATTTTTGCAAATAAAAATGATCTAAATGAATAGGTTTATTGGGTTCATTGGCTAATATATTTTCATGGCCTTCATAGCCAAATACTTTCGGGCTTGTACCAATCCAACAAACAGTGCTAGGTAAACCTAAAGCGGCCGCAATGTGCATTACAGATGAATCTATTAACAATCTTTTTTTCGATAGCATTAATAACACTGCAATACTCCTAAAACCATCAAGAGCAGCTATGGTATTTGCAAAAGTTGGTTGATCTTCTCTTTTGACGTGCACTATAGTATATTCCTTTTTATAATGGTCTATTATTTTATGCATTGTTTTTTCCGGAATGTCTCTAACCCAATTATATTTTAATGGTTGATTAGCTGGTCCTCCATTTGGCTGAATTACCATAATAGGTTTTTCTAGTTTATAAAACGGTGCAAAGTATTCCATTTCCGCTTTAGAAATAAATATTTCGGGCATTTCGCCATCATAGGGTACTTCGCATAGCTTGCACCAAGTTTCAAAAAGACTTTCCGATTCTGTTAAATAAGCAGAACAAGTATACGGATCTGTAATAAATACTTTTGCATCTTGGTCCATTACGTAATCTCTATACAAACCAGAATTACTTCCATGCATTAGGACTTTACTTACATTTGGGTTATTTGCAAAAACATCTGGGTAGCTTGTTGTAACAATAATAGCTGCGTCTGGATTTTGCTTTTTAAGCGCTTTTAAAACGGCGGTGGCCATTATAGTCTTTCCTAAACCACCTTGTATGTCAAAAATTATATTCATTTTATATTTAATTTAATTATTATACATATCCAAATTTTTTATAGAACCAAGGATAAGTGTTCTTTATAGCATTAGAAAGTTCGAATCCTAGAATTTCTTCATAATCATCTGGTTTCTTTTTAAATTCCGTTCTTAAAGTATGATCACCATATATACCGTGTATTATATCGTTTTCTTGCGTATGCTGTGTAACTGTTTCAAATTGATGCCCTTCATAGTAAGGGATTCCAATATATTCGTAAAACCTCCTCATTTCTCTTTCCGGAAAGTCCATTAAGTCTTCATACCTTATAAATAGTACTTTTTTATCTATACCTTGGTCTATCATATCTTTTAGTCTATCTAATGAAATACCTACTGGTATACTTTGTGACCATATATCGATTCTTTTTTGCAAGGTTGTTCCTATTAAGTCTCCTGGTTGCTGAATGTGATTATCTCTATGGGGGTTTTTTCTAAAATTTTTTTCCATAGATGCATAAATAGATCTTAAGTCTCGAACCATGCATACAATTTTTGGTTCCGGCCAAATCATTTCTAATAACCCATAATTCACGCCCCAGTCTCTACTTTTATCTAATATAATACTTTTATGTGTTAAGTTATTAAAATATCCTTGCATCCCAGCTCTAACAAATCCTAAAAAAGCTTTTTCCATAGCTTCTTTATTTTGAGCTTTTACAGCCTGGGAATAGCTGTGTGTATTTTTAGCTCCCAAAACATATTCGGATAATCCAGAAGTGGGAGTGCAATAAAAGTCCGGATTATCAGAAACTATGTTCTGAAATAACGTTGACCCTGCTCGCGGTAAAGATGAGTTAAATAAGATTTTTTTCATAAATTTAATTTAATATTATTTATTTATATAATCACATATTTTATTTTATTTTTAAACAAAAAAAGACAAAGTTAACGACCCTGTCTTTTTATAATATTTAAAATATAATGATTATTCAACTACAGCTACTTCTGCTTCTTTAACAGTTTGTAATTCTGCAATTAAGGCGTCAATTAAAGGTTTTAAATCTGCATCATCTTTTACATCAAACCCGTCTTTTGACATATAACGAACATCATTAAATCCAAATAAATTTATTGCGTGAAATTTTTGTTCCGCATTAGAATCTTCTGGTTTTTTAGCAAAAATAGCATCAATTACAGGCTGTACAGTTGTTAAAGTATCGGTTGTTACTTTTACTGATAACTCTTCCGAATTAATTTGAGTTTCTCCGTACCCAAATATATGAATTGTAAAATTTTTCATTTTTTTAGTTTAAATTATTGTTTTAATTAATTCCATTTTTTAAGTTGTATTCTTTCTTTTATTCTATTTACTATAAGTTCTTGTCTTTTGAAATGTGCAACCATGTGACTATACCTCATTCTATAACTACTTCTTTCCTTATTTAAAAGAGTGTCCCATTTTAATTTATCTCTTACTATTAGTGAATAAATATAAACTTGTTCTATAATAACGCTAGCTAACCATCTTTGACTATTAGGCTCTTTATCTATGTCAGCCTTTAAATCGGCATGATCTACAAAATATTTACCATATTTATAATAATCATTTAATAAGTTTAAACCAGCGTCCGTAAGACAAGCAAATATGCCGCAATTTACAGCAATATCTTTTATCTCAACATCTTTATGCACTGCATGAGAATATATCTTTAAACCTCTATTATAAAAATCATATTGACCCCAAGTCATTGGTTCTGTTTCTTGAAAAACAAAATCTTTGCCTTCTAAAATATATTCTGGTATTTTATCCCATAAAAAAACATCGTTGTCAATATGAATAAAGGGTTCTTTTTGTAATGTATATACATATACTTTTACAAAGCTCCAATATACATCTGGAACCCAGTTAAAATCATCAAGACAAACTTCTATTTTTGTAAAAGGCAATTGGTCTAAATGTGGTTTTATCCATTCATATCCTAATTTGTCTGTGTAAAAATGAATGTCTGGATAATGTTTTTTCGCTACATTAACAGATAAAATTAAACTTTCTATCATTTCTTCAACACTTCTAAATCCGTGACTTTTACCATCTACGCATGGCTTTGTCCATAAAGACATTATTATATTCATAACTTATTGTTTATTATACCACCAGCTTGTACCTTCCCATATATCGTAACGACCATAGTAACTAAAAGGGGCATATATTATATTATATAAATCTATTTTTAAAGTAATAAAAGCGTTTTTCATATCGTTCATGTGATAATCATGCCCTGAGACTAAACAACCTTTTTTTAATTTTTTATCCCATGCAGAAATTTCTTTTACTAACTGATTTGCGTAATGGTCAGTATCAATAAATATAAAATCAACAGAAGAATTAGAAAAATGTTTACTTGCTTCTACTGAATCCTCATTTATGAAAGTGATAGATTTAAGTCTTTCTTCTCCTAAATTTTCTTCAAATTCTTGTTTTACATCGCCAATAGCAAAATTATCTATAACAAAAAAATTAATTTTCTTACCACTATTTTTAATTGCATCAATCATATAACAAGTTGATTTGCCTTTATAACAACCAATTTCTACAAATATAGAACCATTGCTTGCTTCTTTAATTGCTTTATCATAGAGATAAGTTATTTCTTGTCCGCACCAACCATCTATTTCTTCGTAGTTATTTTTCATATTAAGTTACTATATTTAAAACACCAGCATTATTCCATACTGAACAACTTGGTAAACCAGCACTTGAAGTTGGGATATTCATAATTGATAAATTATTTACAAATGTAGTACATTGCCTATTGGCAGTAATACAAGAACCTATAATCATTGCATCACCACATGAGTTTGTTGTGTTAAAATGACCACCTAAAATAGATGAGCGACAACCAGAAGCAGTATTACAACAACCACCACCAATTGTTGCATCAGTATTAGAAGCAATATTACGTCTGCCACCTCCAATAAATGAACCAAAACCACTTGCGGTATTACAAAAACCACCTCCAATTGTTGATACTGTATTAGAAGAATTATTATTTTGACCTCCGCCAATGAAAGGAGCGCTCCCTGATGAAGTATTACATACACCCCCGCCAATTGCATCCCAACCTCCACAAGATATATTACAACAACCACCAGCAATTGTTGAACAACCACCAGATGCAGTATTACATAAACCACCGCCAATTGTTGCATAATAATTAGAAGCAGTATTAACAGTACCCCCACCAACAAATGAACGACTACCAGATGCAGTATTAAGAGTACCCCCGCCAATTGTTGAACGACTACCAGATGCAGTATTACAAAAACCTCCACCAATTGTTGTATAATAATTAGAAGCAGTATTACAATAACCCCCACCAACTGTTGAACTGAAACCAGAAGCAGTATTTCTAAATCCACCACCAATTGTTGAACGACCACCACAAACTGATGCAGTATTACAAAAGCCTCCACCAACTGTTGAACAACAACCAGATGCAGTATTATTTTGTCCACCACCAACTGTTGAACGAATACCAGAAGCAGTATTTTGTTGACCTCCACCAATTGTTGAACTTAAACCAGATGCACGATTAGTAAAACCACCACCAATTGATGAATATGAACCAGCGGCTTTATTTTCTTTTCCGCCCCCAATAGTAGAACTATATCCGTAAGATAGATTTTTATATCCACCTCCAATTGTTGAATAACAAGTTGAAATTAATTCATCAACTCCGATTCCACTAAGCGTTGTACCTAATGTACCCCCCACTTCACAACAACCACAACAACCACAACCACCGCCGTTAGCCAAACCAGTTTGATTTAACCTACCACCGCCAATAGTATCTGTTTTACCTTTAGAAATATTATTATGTCCTCCTCCAATTGTTGAACAATCACCGGTTGCGGTATTTAAGCCCTCTACTGGCTGAATTGAGTCTACGCCTGTTCCGTATTCAAATACTTCTGTTATTTCAGTAGCTATGGTGTCTATGACATCTTGCATAGTGTACCATTCCTGCATTGCTTTTGTAGCGGCACTACCGCTAAACCTAGTATTAGTGGTCTTATCGACCATAAATACTTTTTCATCTGATGGGATGATTGCCATATCTTATTATATATTAGTTATAAACTCTGATTTCTAAACCATGATTTAAAAGAAAACCATTAATACCTGTGCCGTCAGTCTGGGAACACCTAAATCTTAATTTAGTTGATGTTGAATCATTTTGTACAAAAGAAAGAAGCACAATAGCGCCAGGGCCATTATAAAGTTGAATAGAACTAAGTACCAAAATTTTATTCAAATTAACAGCTGAAGAAATATCAAGATCATATCTCCCAACACCTGCATAACTCCAAGTAAAAGTAAGTGTAGTGTCATTAGACAAAATAGTTGATGTTGGTGGATTAGTGCCAGTTTGATTAACCAAGGCACTATAGCTTGTATAAGGTAATTCGCCTACAGTTTCGATTATGTCCTGCATTGTGTACCAAGTGTTCATTTCTTTCAATGCTGTTGAACCACCATAAGTAGTATCTACGCTAGCACTCGATGTTAATATTTTTTGTGTGTTTGGAATTGTTGCCATGTTTGTTTGTTTTTTGTTTGTTATTAATTTATTGTTTATTTATTAGTTTATTGTTTAGCAGTTCCATTTGTCCAATGCAAGTTTTTTTCTTGTCGGCTCTCCATTGGGCTTTTTCATTGGTCCTGGCATACCGGACATTCTAGCGCAAAAAGATTTACGTCTCTTTGCATCCTTGCTGCCAGGTTTTAATTCCGATGGTTTTTTAGTAACCGCTGTTTGCAATTTAGACCCTGGATTCTCTCTTCTATAGCTTGCCACTCCTTTTGCATTCAATCCGCCTTTTGGATCTTTGCCTTCTTTGCGCGTCCAAGCCGCAGTTTTTTTCTGCATAGCTGGAGATTTTTTAGCACCTGCACCACAAGCACATTTGCCGCCTTTACATTTACATGTCATATTATATATTTTTAAAACATATTTTGGAAGCCTTTTTTCATCATCTCCCAGTTATTACTTTGTGCTTTTCGCATTTGTTCCGGAGTTGCTCTTTTGCCTTTAAGAACAGCTTTCATTTTTTCTTTTACAGGCTTAGGCGTTGCTGGTAGATAATCATCAGCAACTGCCTCAAACGCTTTTCCGGATACCATTGGAAGTAATGCTCCAATAGTATTTGCCCCCACTTTTTTATAATCACCTTCTTTTAAACCCTGACCTAAATTATATAAATCGTATCCTGTTTCTATTATAGGTAATTTGGAAACATTGCCTAGTTTTTCTAATCCTTTACCAATTATAGTAGCTTCTGTGACTTTCTTAGCTGTATTAGCTGCTTTGCTTTTAGGCTTCTCCTGTAAAACCGGAGAGCTGCTTCTTAATTTAAAGGCCATTACTTTTTATTTTTAATTTTTTTAGACTGTGCCAACATTTCTTTAGTAGGTTTTTTACCACTACCTTTATTAGCACGTATATTATCCCATAAACCTCTCTCAGATGTACTACCGTCTTTTCTCTTAATCATTTCTTTTTTTGGAGGTGTTTGCCCAGACTTATTACTTTTAATACCAGACTTAGGAGCAGTAGGTTCTACTTTCTTCTTTGTTGCCATATTATTTTGTTTTATATCTTTTGCCACTTTCAATCTTCGTACCCAAACCATCATTGCTTCTATTCTGTGCAGGTGATTCCCATCTTTGATTTTTATGGTCCCAGTCCATGCCTTTTGCTTTGCCGGGTTCAGCTCTACGCTTTCTCTGCGCATGTGCCTTCTTATTTCTTCTATCATCCGTCTTAGCATACGCCAAATCTCTCTCTGCCTTAGCCTTAGCCGCCTTCGGGGATAACTTCTGCTTTAATAACGGCGATTGTGATCTTAACTGAAACATACCTAGAAAGTTTTATTATACCCAATGCTAGCTGTTACATTTGGTTTTGTTTTATTTTGACCAGATAATCCAACACCCGCATGAAATCCGCCTTTGTTATAATTCAACCCTACATTATAGTTTGCTCCCCTCGGGTTTACGCTAGCACCCGTATTAGCACTAACATTACCAATTTGAGCACGCAATGAAGGATTCAAAGATTTACTATCCTTATCTATATCTATATTTGCACCAAAACTCTTTTCCTGACATAATGGACTATTGCCTCCACGACCCGCCCAATGCTTAGCTATTTGTGATTTCATAATTTGCACTTTAATATAGTATATACTATTACGCATCGATCTCAATTCTTACAGCGCAAAAAAGTGTGACATTAGCCTGCTATTTATATCCTTAATAGGCTTACGTCACTGTTTTAAAAAACTTGTTATCAGATATATATAAGTATGGGGTTATATACTATTTTTAACGTAAACTTTTACAAAGGAAAACGATTTTGTTTTTCGCCCCCCGGGTGCTTGTTTTTGGTTTTATCCGAAATGTTTTGCCTTTTCCTGTATCGGAATCGTATTGCTCAGGCTTACTGGTGTACGTGTCTGGTGCTGTGTCGATGCGTGTGTTGGGCGATGGTGTGTGATCGTTACGTTACGTATCAATGCGTAGTGATCGTATCGTGTGGCCCGTGTGCGTGATCCGTGTCGTGTCGTGTGCATTCGTATTCGTATGTATTAGTACGTGTGTGTATCCATGCTGTGGTCCTGATCGTATTACGTTACGTTACGTTGGGATCGTACGTTCGTTATGTTTTCGTGCGTGTGTTCGTTATGTTTTCGTGCGTGTTCATACGGCGTAGCGCATAGCGCGTAGCGTATAGCATTTACAGTACTAGTACGAATAGTATTTGATAATAATAGTGTAACAAATAAATAATATAATTATGATGAATTTAATTAAAACAGAACTGTATCTTAACAATCTTAAAGATCTATCAAAAGAAGAATTATTAGAATATATGAGAGAATACTGTTATTCTAGTTTTGCAGAAGATATTGAATATACTGAAGAAGAGATAGATAATGGATTCTTTGTGACAGAATTAGAATCAATAAGAAACTCAGTATTTAATTAACTGAGTTCTATCTTAACAAGGTCCCTTCGGGGATCTTTACTCTACCTAAGGTGGAATTGACAGGGGGAGGTGTGCTCCGTCCTCATACCCTTTTGGTGTATAGCACCTACAAGACTAATACGAAGAGTATTTGATAATATATATGAATCTAAAATAAATAACTATGATATTAAAAATTAATAAAAATTTCAAATCAATTATTACTAATCAATTAATTAATTCAAATAAATTAAAGTTTGAATTTCAAGTTCTAAATTCAAATTTATTAATTAATAAAGAAGACTTAGAAGAAGTTGATAAAATATTAACTAAAAACTTTCACAAATATAAAGTTCAAAGATAATAAATAAATACTAAAATTATGAATAGAATAGAACAACTAATACTAAGTAAATATCCGAATCAATTGGATCAAATCAAAGAACAAATAGAACTGATGAAAAAAGACTATGATCAAGATCTATTTTTAGAAGAAGATATTGAAGAATCAATATTAATAGAACTAGGTATAATATAAATATGCTATACACCTCCTACAGTACTAATACGAAGTGAATTTGATAATATAATTGAATATAAAATAAATAACTATGAAAGAATTAAAATTAACTCAACAAGAAATTAATCAAGTTAAAGAATTAATCTATGATCGAATAGATATAGTCGGTGGTTTTGACAACTTAGAACAAAGTTTAAAAACTTTATTAAAAAAGTTACAATCCTAATACGAAGTGAATTTGATAATATAAATGTAAATAAATAATAACTTAAATAAATAAAATTATGAAAAATCAAAAAACAATTGAAGTAGTTAAATCTAACAAAGAATTATTAGTTGAAGCAATCGCAAGTTTATCACCTGAACAATTGGCTGCAATCTATCCGCCAATCACTAGAGCTAACTTTGTAGTAAGAAAGTCTTGGCTAGGTCGTAATCAAATAATCACTTTTGTAAACAACAAAAATCAAAAAGTTACTTACAATCATGATGAAGTGTTAAAAGTAATGTTACCTAAACTATCAATCATGCCATGTTGGATTAAGCGTGAGTACTGGTCACAATCAACTGATATGCCGGCTAATGTAAGACACTTAGCGACTATCGAGCAACTTGAAGTACCGGTTGAATAAGCCGGTGCTATACACTCTACAGAACTAGTACGAATCTAAATTGATAATATTAATGTAACTAAAATAAATAACTATGCAAAATCTAATTAACTCAATCGAATTACAGCAAGAAAAACTACAAGCTTTAAAGATAGTTCTTGGCAACATCCGCACAGATGACAACAGTCAATCAACGTCTGATCTACTAAAAGAATTAAACATGAAAATTATAAATCTAATTATAACCGACTTCTAATATGAGTAATGCAAACAACAAACGGATCGCATGGATGCGTCCTAACAGTCCAACACTCGAATCATACATCGAGAAACGATTAAACAAACTAAATAGTAACCCAGTAAAAGTAACTAAAGATGAAAACACTAGAAAGTAACATACTCGCGTTGGCAGTATTAAGCTTCTTTGGAGGCGTAACGTTAACAATAGTAATGGGAAACGTATACAACCGTGAAGAATTGCTCAGACAAGAACAAAATGAGTTTAAAAACCAAGGTCACACGTTCATTTGGAATGATGATTGGGAATCTATTCCGGCTGAGGGTTATGTAAAGATCGATATGGTTGAGGGTAATACAATTTATCTAGCGCCTAGCGAATAAAACACCCGCAGGGTGTATAGCATACAGCCCTAACACGGCGGTTTTTTGATAATAATTATGGGTCTGGCTCTGAAATAAGGTCGAAAGAGTAGACTCCGCCCTACACGATAGTTTCTGGAGTCACCGAACCGATCAAGATCAAAAAAAAAGGTGACGTTAGCCTACTATATTATATACTTAAGACCCTAATGTCACACTTTTCCGAGTCTTTGGGTCGCCACGGATCCTCAACACACCGTGTATAGCACCCTTACAAAACAAACACGAACTCAATTTGATAATATATGTGTAACAAAATCAAATAATAGTTAAGTTCGGAGTAATAACCGTGCCATTTTGAGTAATAAACGTGTTATTTTGAGTAACAAGCGTTGAGAGAGGGGGTTATACCTACCTTACTTTTTTTTCTTATAAATGAAGTTCAACCTTTTTACAAGACTAATACGAATTGGTTTTGATAATATAAGTGTAAGTATAACAAACTAAAATAACTAATTATGACGAAGTATTCAAGTGCCTTTAGGGTAGTATTATTAAAATTGAAATTTGAGTTCTTAGAAGCGGCGAAAAGTGCCTCTTATGTACTAAGTAGATAATGTTTAACCATTAAAAAGTAGATAATTATGACGATGAAAGAGTTATGTGCGTATTCGGAGAGTACTCGTAAGTTTAAGTGCAACTCGCATTTGGAGTTGGTTCGATTACAATATGGTGAGATCCGTTCTTTTACGGCTAAGGAAAGTAAACAAGTAATTACTCGGGGTAAAAGAGTATTTCGTAAAGGTAAAACCCATTCTTTTAGGGGGTTGTGGAATCATAACAATGTACCTTTACAATACTAATACGAATTGAGTTTGATAATAAATGTGTAACAAAAAAATGATAATATATGAATTTAGATTTTAGAAAATTGGGTTATAATGACCAAGTGAAAGCGTTAGATAATTTATACCGTCTTGAAAACGGTCGTAATAGCTACCTTGCTCACTTGCTTGCAAATGAACAATACGATGTATATACTTGGTTTGGGTTCTCTGAATCAACCGAGGGTAGTGATTATTGGTTTAACTTAAAAAATGAAGTAAATGAAAAAGTTTAATGGATTTGAAGCTCACTTATTAGAGGAGGGCTTAAAAAGATATGTTGAGGCTATCGTCGATGATATTATTACGGCGGAACAAAAAGGTAAACGTCCTATTATGACGGCGGATTATGTTCGTATGATTGAGCGTGAGACATTAGAAAAATTAAAAAGTTTAACTCTAAAACAAAAGTAATATGAATAGATTAGTGAGTAGTGAAAGTATTTATTGGTGTGAAGGTGATGACCGTTATGTACGTGTGTTCCAAGTTGGCGATGAAATCACCGGTCTTAACTTTATGCAAGGTGATGATTATGAATTGTTCAACGATGACTACCAAGGTATCGATGAAGACCTAACGAACTTCTATCACGCTACAAAAGATTATTTAAGTGGTGATACTAGAATCGAGCGTGTTAACCAAGCGATTTGGGCGTGGTTTGAATATAAAAATAACTATTAAAAAATAATGTGATGAGCGTATATCCAGTAACAAAAGAATATAATGTTGAAGTGTGTGAAACACTTATTAGAATAGTAACCGTTGAAGCAACGAGTGAAGAGCAAGCTATAGAGTTTGTAATGTACGACTATAATAATGCGGAATTAGTATTAGATAGCGATGACTTCTTTGATGTAGAATTTGAAATTGTAAATAGAGATTAATATGAATATAGAGATAACAAATATTGAAGCAAATGTAATTCAAGTGGCGCTTGACCATTTGTATGAAATGCATGAAGATATATTGTTTGACTCATTAAATAATAATGATTCAGAAAACATACGGTCTTCGTCTCATGTATTAAATAATATCAACCAAATACAAGAAGAAATAAAATATAAATTAACTTTAGAAACGGATAAATAATGAAACAAATAGTAAACACAGTAAGTACAATAAATTTTAAAGATATAACTAACAATTCGTTTGTTGGTATTGATTGGGGCCATGACCATAAAGCTATGGTTATCCGAGTAGAACGAGATAAGTTTATGGGTTTAAGTAACCATAGTTATTGTAACTTAATCGACTGTTGGGATTCAACTACAATGCAAAGTTATATCTCTAAAGCCTTGAGTCAAGGTGATTATGTTAAAGCATACACTTTTAATGATATAAAAGAATTATTAACTTGGTTAACAACTGAATAATATGAAAATAGAGATAACAAAACAAGAAGCAAATGTAATACAGGTGGCTATAGATCATCTAGCGGATAAGCATTCCGACGTGCTAGAGGATGCGCTACGCACTGGTGATAACCGACAAGCACGTGAGTCATACCATATACTAAGGATGATCGAGGAAATCCACGCTGAAACTGTTAAAGTATTAGTAAGTACGGAACTTACAAAACAAACACGATAACAAATTGATAATATAAATGTAACCAACAAATAATAATATATGAAAAATTCAATCAAGTTTTTAAAGAACAATTTAATTAAATTAAACGGTGTGCTATACACACCATATCTTGTCGGCGATCCACCGCCTACGTTCGGCTTCATTTTCAATGCTGACAAAGAGCAAGATGGCATTAGCGAATTCTTTAACTTCAAAGGTTTAACTTATATACAAAAAAAATAATATGGCAAATAATATAACTAGAGATTCTGTGTGGTCATTTATTGCTGGAAGACCGTTTAATAGAGGAAATATGGCTGTAACTATTAGCGATAATTACGTGAGTCTACTTTTACATGGCAATGCAATTGCAGTGAAAGACCGTGAAAATGGTATGGTGTATATTAGTAATTGTGGTTGGTTTACTAACACAACTAAAATGAGGTTAAATTATTTATTACATATATTTGATTCACCTTTAAGAATTACCCAAAAGAATTGGAAATGGTATTTAGGTGACGATCAATGGGACGGCCGTTCAACCAATATATTAAAAAATTAATTATGGAAGAATATAGCGATTGTTGTGGTGCATCAAGACACCATATATTTAATGAACTTTGCGGAGACTGTTTAGAGCACTGCGATTTCACAGATGATGAAGGCTTACAAAACTAACACGAATCAAGATTGATAATATAAATGTAACAAATAAAAAATATAACCATGAGCGACACAGGTAAAATCGATAAATTAATCGAACAAAAAGTAAACGAAAAAATTAGACTATTTACACAAAGTATAACCGATCAAATAAAGGCTTTTTTGGTAGACAATGGCGATTTCCACGGCGATTATTTATATCAGCTAAGGGGGTTTGAAAAGTATAATCAGGAAATACAGCCAAAAGATTTTCAATACGAAAAAATGTATCTTTTTCATAGAAGTCTTTTAGTTGGTTTAGAGTTAACTATCAAAGATAAAATAATTGAAAGAGAAACAAAAGAATTATTAGCAAAAATAGAATTATTATCCTAAAAAATATAGATATGTTAAAATTAAAAGAAGAATTAGTGTCTGCCGAAACACTGGCAAAAGATTTAAGAGATGGACAACTAGCGGTAGTTATCGATGACGAATATGGTAGTTATAAAGGTCGTATTATTCAAAAGTTTGGTGATGATCTTGTGACAATTGGTATGCCTACGGGCAACGGCTGGAGAGGTGGAGCTAATGTTAATACATTAAAAGTTAGAATATTAGAAGATGGCGAATTACTAACTGTATCAAATAAAAAATATAACAATGGCACGAATTAAATATAGAGACGAAGAAATAGAAGTTGAGTACAATCTTTATGGTGATTATTTTGCGGCTACTAATGATAGTCAAGAAGAATATCCCGATGTAATCATTAATGCGGTATATTATAATGAAGTTAATATACTACCCTTATTAAGCTACGAAGATCAAGAAGAAATAAGTGAAACTTTAATTGAATATTTATATGGATAACGCAGAAAAATTTAATGAATGGATGAAGAGTAAAGTGCAAAGTTATTATTACTCAAACAACTTAGAAATGTTAAACGCTTTTAATACAATGACCGATAAAAATGGAAGAAACTATATCACACCGCGTACACTTGAAAGCATTAGCTAAGGTGACAACTCTTATGTTTGACATTAGAGAATGCAAAGAAGATTTAAAATGGGATAATGGCGATGGCCCATTAACTACAGAACAATTACAAAGTTGCTTACGTCATACAGAACGTGAGTACGATATATGGAATTATATACTTAAAATTACAGCAAATGAAAAAAATTAAATTTTTAAAGAACAACTTAATCCGTCTTAACGGTGTGCTATACACGCCTTACCTTGTTGGTGATCTACCACAACGATTCGGATTTATTTATAACGAAGACAAAGAGCAAGACGGTATTACCTCTTGGTTTAACTATAAAGGATTTACTTATGTAGTTAAGGAATAACTTACAAACATAACACGATAACAAATTGATAATATAAATGTAACTAAAAAAATAAATTATGACACAAGAACAAAAAGAATTATTTGAAGCTTCTATATCTATAGTGCACAACTCGCCAAGCTCTATATTTACTGAACAAGACGTTGTTAAAGTTTTAACTGATCTACAACGATCTATTGATGAATTACCAGAAAGTAATGCACCTATATTTACTAAGGTTAATATTCTTGAATCCGTAAAAGAAGTGCTTGACAATGTTGCCTATGATGAATTTATCGAATGCGAACCCGAACTACACGGCGGTTATGGCAGTAGTTTTTCGCTTGAACTAAATACATCATTCGACGAGTGTGAGTTTATGCGAATGGTTGTAAGCGAATTAGAAGATTATTTTACACCTGCTAACAAAGAAGAATAATGAGAGCAAAGCAAGTCAAAGATTATATAGAAAATACACTTGAGCAAACGCCAAGGCATAATTGTAGTGCTTTGGCGAAGGCTATAACAAAAGCAAGTAAACAGTTCAATCAAAACGAATTTGACATGATGTACATGCTATTAGAAAATAGACCAATAGATAGTTTTACCCACAGTTATGGTTTCCAGACTATGTATGGTAGGGAACTTATAAATGCCATGCAAGATTATTATTACAAATTTAACAAATAAATATTAAATACTATGAACACAATTAAAACAGTAGAAGATTTCAAACAATTCGTTGGTGACAACGGCAGATTATTTAGTGTAACATTCATAAAACAAGACGGATCAGAACGTAAAATGGTTGCAAGACTAGGCGTTAGAAAATACGTTAATGGTAGTGGCTTAAAATACAATGCAAAATCCCGTAACAATATTGTTGTTTTCTCAATGAAAGATGACGGATGGAGAACAATTAATATTGACCGCTTACTTCGAGTTAAAGCATTCAATACTACCATCCAAATTGGGTAGTTACAAACCTAACACGAATACTAATTGATAATATAATAAACTAAACAATATGAACCTACTTACGCAAAACAGCAAATTAAAAAAGACTAGTAAAACTTTATCTCTTAGAGTATTTAATTTTGGTATTCCTGCATATAAATCAGCAAGTGGTAAATTAACATGCCCTATGGCGGACGAATGTGTTAAATTCTGTTATGCTAAGAAAGGTGCATATATTTGGGGTAATGTAAAGCCTGCGTTTGAGAAACGTTACGAACTAAGTAAGACTGACGATTTCATACCTACTATGAATGCTGAGATTCAATCAAAGAAACCAGATTACGTACGGGTACATGATAGTGGTGATTACTATTCAAAAGCATATCTTGACAAGTGGATCGAGATTGCTATACACAATCCGAACGTGCGGTTTTACAGTTATACCAATATGATCGAAATGTTTTTAAACACCTCACTTCCAGATAATTACGATATAATTTTCAGCGATTCAGGTAAACAAAAAAGTTTAATCAACCCATTAAAGCATAGGCACACTAAAATATTCTCTACCTCGTTTGCGCTAAAAGAAGCTGGATATACTGACGCATCAAGCGTTGATCTTATGGCTACAAAATGGTTTAACAAAACTAACAAAGTAGGATTAATATTTCATTAATTCTCACAACACAATGTTGATGTCTGGGGCTATGTAAATTTATGCCACTAAGTTTGGTTGTAGTCGAATTGCAAATAAAGAATATATCCGGGTTGCATATCAACATATATATAGTTAATAAGGCGTGAGTTCAGTAATCCACCCAATTACACGCTTAGTGGTGGTAATTAACTATAAGTCAGGTGGCGGAATGGTAGACGCGCGGTGAGGTATGAACCTAAACAATGTAAATTGGCCGTAACACAGGTTCGAATCCTGTCCTGACTACAAAACAAACACGAATAACAAATGATAATAATAATGTAACCAAAATTAATTATATGAATATATTTTATTTAGACCGCGATCCATACAAAGCTGCGGCAAAACATTACAACAAGCATGTTGTTAAAATGGTATTAGAAGCTGCTCAATTACTTTGTACAGCGCATCATCTTGAAGGTAATCCAGATGACGTGCCTTATAAAAAGACACACATGAATCATCCATCAGCAGTATGGGTACGATCATCAAAAGCAAACTATATGTGGTGTTACGAATATATGCTAGCACTTGGTAAAGAATATACAAAGCGATACGGCAAGTCACATTTGACTATTGAAAAGTGTAGAGACGTTCTATATAACATACCAAACAAAATCAAATCTGAAGACTTCTGTGATCCTCCACAATGCATGCCAGACGAATATAAAATGGCCGATGCAGTGCAAGGTTATCAAAAGTATTACGAAATTGGAAAAGCACATTTAAAAGATAAATAATATGAACAAACCGCAAATAATTGATGAACTAAACTTGAGCATAGATATTCTTGACTCAATAGATAATATATTAGTAGCTAATAAACTCAGAAGAATTAAAGAATCTTTGACAAATGAGTGGGATCTTAGCGATTTTTATATGGAATTAATAAGAAAAGAACTATATTATTATGAAACTACAACTTAGCAATTACGGAAAAATAATGACATACGAAACAGCGTATGATGATGTTAACTTAGAAGAATACTTTGAAGCGTTCGAAGGCTTATTAGTACAAGCAACATTTAACCAAAAAAATATTAGAGAGTTCATTATAGAACTTGCAGAATCATATAAAGAAGAATAATTATGACAGACGAACAAATTGAAAAATTAGCAGAATTAGTTTTCCAAAAATTATTAGACAAACAAAAAGAATGGGATCAACAATTTAATAAAGACATTTACACAGAGTTAGATTTACCTGATTCAGTGCACATTGCCACGCAATTAGCCATATCAGAGATGCTACTAAAACAGTATGTTGAAGACGAGGATTATTATCTAGCGGGGGAAATACAAAAAACAATAAAAATATTAACTGACAAGTTAAATACAATGAATGATTAGTTGACAAATAGTGACGTCAGCTTATTAAGATAATTAAATAACAGGCTAATGTCATACGATAGAAATTTAGACTACTTAAATAAAAAGAGAGTGATATATAGACGTGGACCATTAAATGATAAGCCAACCGAAGAGTTTAGTTGGGGCAGTTATTATGAAGAAGGTACAAAAGAATGTTACGAGTTATTTCGCAGTAATGCAAAGATAACTACATATAAGTCATTGCGATGGCATCTATATGTTCTTTGGTATCTAAATGATAATCTTGATCAAAACGCATTTGAAGGCATTGTTAGGTATGTATGTGATAAAAAGAATGGCTTTATAACTTTTACAGTTAGTGAGCAATTACTACAAAGCATGATGTACGATGTATCACTCAAAGACCTTGAAGAACCACCATACAATAAAACAAGAAAGATAATCTTTAAAGACAACAGTGGGCTTACGTTGAACGAGAAGCTAAGCATTGTTGGTAAAATGAT
>Ga0209229_10000230_pt1 | contig 22155 bp, 18 predicted proteins | sample SanBayMetagenome_FD_187466 | JGI IMG/M metagenome (GOLD analysis project Ga0209229, IMG submission 187466) | Freshwater and sediment microbial communities from dead zone in Sandusky Bay, Ohio, USA (SPAdes) (version 2) | ecosystem: Environmental > Aquatic > Freshwater > Lentic > Sediment... | reverse complement strand
GATCTCGCACCCCAAGGATTCTGCGTGCGCACCTTACGACCTTTGAATATGGAATAGAAGAAGTTGAATACGAACAGCAGCTGAACGGCGAACACCACGATCGACACAACCGTGATCATCTTGTCCAGATCTGCAAAATCATTGAACGATACCCAGCCACGCTTATCGAGATAACGACGAGGTACACCCGCCAGACCCTGATAGTGCATCGGCCAGAAGATCAAATACGATCCGATCATTGTTACCCAGAAATGCATGTAGGCCATCGTATTGTTGAGGTAACGACCGAACATTTTCGGGAACCAGTGATAAACCCCGGCAAACATGCCGAAGAAAGATGCCACACCCATCACAATGTGAAAGTGCGCCACGACGAACATCGTATCGTGCAAGTGAATATCGATGGTAGAGTTACCGAGGAAGATACCGGTCAATCCACCGGAGATGAACAAGCTCACAAAACCGATGGCGAACAACGTAGCCGGTGTAAAGCGGATATTACCTCGCCAGATCGTCGTCAGCCAGTTGAACACCTTGATGGCCGACGGAACCGCGATCAGCAACGTCAACAGAACGAATACCGAACCAAGGAACGGATTCAATCCGGTCACGAACATGTGGTGCGCCCACACCAAGAAGGCGAGGATGGCGATCGCAAACAAGGAACCCAACATCGCCATATATCAGAAGATGGGCTTGCGGGAATTCACTGACAAGATCTCCGACACCATTCCCATTGCTGGCAACAGGATGATGTATACTTCGGGGTGACCAAGGAACCAGAACAAGTGCTGATACAGGATCGCACTACCACCTTCATTCGGAAGGATCTCTCCGTTCACAACGATATCGCTGAGATAGAAGCTGGTACCGAGGTTACGGTCGAACAATAACAGAATAGCACCGGACAACAATACAGGGAAAGACAATACGCCCAAGATAGCCGTAAAGAACATCGCCCAGATGGGGAGCGGCATACGGGTCATACTCATTCCCTTCGTGCGCATGTTCAGAATGGTAGCGATGTAATTCAATCCACCCAACAAGGAAGAGATGATGAACAACGCCATACTCACCAGCCAGAGGTCGGCACCGAGTTTTTGTCCGTCACCGGCCTGACGAAGGGCACTGAGTGGCGGGTACATGGTCCAACCACCGGAAGCAGGTCCGGTATGCACAAAAATGGAACTCAACATCACCACACCGGCGAGGAAGAAGAACCAGTAAGAAAGCATATTCATGAACGGCGAAGCCATATCACGTGCTCCTACTTGCAGTGGAATGAGTAGGTTCGCAAAGGTTCCGCTCAAACCGGCGGTCAATACGAAGAATACGAGTACGGTTCCGTGGATGGTCACCAGACCATAATAGAATTCAGGCTGGATCTGTCCGCCTTTGGCCCACTCACCGAAAAATGTTTCGAGGATCGGAAACGATTCTTCCGGATAGCCCAATTGCAAACGGAAGAGGACCGAGAAGAGTCCGCCGATGATGGCCCACACAATACCCGTGATCAGGAATTGCTTCCCGATGGTCTTGTGGTCCATACTAAAAATGTACTTCGATACGAAGGTCTCATGATGATGCTCATGCGCCTGCTCATGAGGGTGAGCTACATGTGCTCCGTCGGTAACAGCTGCCTGTTGGTTCAATACTTCACTCATACATTTGGTTTGACAGGTTCTTGGATGGATTTATCAATTGATTGCTACGGCATTGGTTGTCGCAGCAGGTGTTTCATTTTTCTTAGAAGGATCTTTATCCGGATTCGCGACCAGGTACTGCGGTTTCTTCGAAGCCAACCAGGCATCAAACTCCGCCTGTGTCTCAACTACCACTACACCACGCATACTCCAGTGACCTTTACCACACATCTGGTCGCAAGACAATTCATATACGAAATCCGGATTGCCGGTCTTCTCTTTCATTTCCTTGGTTGTGTACTTCGGGGTGAACCACATCGTAGTGGGTGTACCGGGTACCGCATCCATCTTCATGCGGAAATGAACCAGTCCCACATCGTGGATCACATCCTTCGCACCGATGACCAGCTTTACAGGCTTACCCACCACGAGGTGCATTTCCTGTTCTACAAAAATATCATCCTTATTCGTTGAATCTTCCCAGATCTGTCCGGCCGGATTACCCGCCGCCGGATCTACGTTCTTGAAATATTTTTTACCGAGGATACCATCAGCCCCTGGATAACGGAACTCCCATCCGAACTGCTTACCGACCACTTCCACTTGCATCGCATCCTTGGGTGCGTCACCGGTGATCCGGAACCAATAAACGATCCCGAATCCAACCAGTACCGTAAGGGCAATGGCAGGGATAACCGTCCAGATCAATTCAAGTGTGTTGTTGTGCGGATAGAAAAAAGCCTTCCGGTCATCAGACTCCTGATATTTATACGAGAACCAGAACAAGGCGATCTGCGTGATCAGGAAGACCACAAACGTCACGGCTATAGTCACATACAACATCCGGTCAACCAATACACCATGATCGGAGGCCGGCTCGCCGAGAATACGGCCTTTGAATTTTTCGTTACAGAGATACACGCCGATCAATCCAAGCACCAAAAATGCCAGGAGCATAAAGGCATTGATCCGATTGGTCTGCTTACGGGTGCGTTCCCAACCGCGCAATACCGCCACATACTCGCTGGCCTTGGAGATCTGGAAGATGATCACGAAAGCCAGTACCAGGATCGCAATGATGAATAAGACTTGCATAACGTAAAGTTCTAGGACGTGATTGGAATTAGTTGAATTCGTTTAGGAGATCAGGTATGATGGATCAGACTTTCTTTCACGAACGGATGATTCTTGGCCAGTAAAGGCGCCTTTGTCAAGGCCCGACCCACCACAAACAGGATCAGTCCCACAAAAAACAACGCCACCCCGAAATCATACACGATCATCGGTACATGATCAGGAGAAACCGCCGGGAATACCATCTGATAGAAATCAAGCCAGTGACCGAAAATGATCAGGACAGCCATGAAAGCCACCGTACCATAATTGCGCTTTGCACCGCGGGTCATGAGGATCAAGAGCGGCGCAATGAAGTTGATCACCAACATCAACCAGAAGATACCGCTGTAGATACCCTGTGCACGTGGTTTGAAATAAACCGTTTCCTCCGGAATGTTGGCGTACCAGATCAACATATACTGCGAAAACCACAGATAGGTCCAGAATACCGAGAAAGCGAACATGAACTTACCGATATCATGCAGGTGCTCATTGTTCACATACTCCAAGTAATTATTGTTCTTCAGGTAGATCACGAACAAGGCGATCAAGGCCATACCGGATACGAACGTACTGGCGAAGGTGTACCAGCTGTACATGGTGCTGTACCAATGCGCATCGATACTCATCAACCACAACCAAGGCGTAGAAGAAAGCACCGTAAGCGCGAATACGACCGCGAACAAACCAGCCCATACCGTATTGTTCCAGATGTATTTTTTGCGACCCTCGAGATCCGTGATCGGATGCTCATCCAGGCTGCGAGAAAGCTGACGCATTTTCCAACCGAGTATAGACCAAAGGCCGATCGTAAGCACGGTAACAACAGCGAAGAAGTTTTTATTCAAAAACCCTTTTTTGTGATTTAACACCGGATCGCCGGCCACATGATGGGTGTCGGTCCAGTGATAGATCGTATGATCACCGCCGAACACGATCGCAAACAAGATACCCATGCTGATCACACCGATCACCGGCACCACCGCTGAGATCGCCTCCGGCACACGACGAAAAGCCATCTGCCATCCGCCCCAGGCAAGTGTGGTAGCACAGATGAAGAACATAGAAGCATTCACTACCAGCAGAAAGAAAACGCTGTTCTGCAGCAGAGAGGCCCAGAAACGGGCACCATCATGACCCCCTTTAGCACCATAAGAAAACCAGAGGGCACCAATAGCCAATAAGCCCACGGCCATCAAGGAGATTGCGAGGGTGTTGTAACGCTTGGGGACAATGAATTGATCGCGTGTTGACATCTGTATTCGTTTTTGTTCGTCGTTTCTTTTCTTTCTTACATCGATTTAGCAGTACTGTCGGCAGCAGCAGGCGCAGCTTTAGCTCCTTGCTTGCTCTTCACATACGTGATCACCATCCAGCGCTGTTTGGTGCTGAGTTGTGAGGCATAACTGCCCATCGCATTCTTTCCGTAGGTCAGCGAATGGAACATGGTTCCTTCCGCCATCGCTTCGTATTTCGCATCGCCTACCAAAGCAATGGGCTTGGAGGGATACGGACCATTACCATCGTTCCAAAGCGGACCGTTTCCATCTAACTTCTTACCGTGACAGATACCACAGTTCACCAGATACAAACGCTCGGCTTCTTTGAGATCGACCGAAGTCACCTCAAGCGGATTCTTGACAGAAGCAGACATCGCGTAACCGGCTGAATCATTTTTATACGGATAGCCAGCCATCTCACCCCGAGCAATCGTACCGGATACAGGCGTAGCGGTATAATTAACACCGGCCTGCGTCAATGCTTCGGTGGATGCATAGGTTTCATACGCGCGGCTGTACGACATGTCCGGCATGTAAACCGTACCGGGATCGCGACGCACATTGGAACATCCGATCAACACCACTGCCGTGGTCAGCACTCCGAAAAAGATCGATATACGTTTCATCAAATTCAGTATTAGATATTAGGCGTTGGTGGATTTTTGAAACCGCATGGTGTCGTGGTCGTAACGACCCAACCACCAGCCGGTCTCTTTCTCCATGACAGTCACATCCTTCGCTCCCACGCTCTCCAGAAACTTAATCGCTTCCGCTTCATTCGTGGCATCCGTACACTCAAGGGCCATCACGAACGTATCGTCGGTAGAACGAGGATTGAAATGATCTTTTTTCACGAAAGGGGCGAGCTGACAGAGATAACAGAACGTCAGTACCATCCCTACCGCTGCGAACAGTACGGTCAACTCGAAAGTCACCGGAATCCAGGCAGGCAATGCAAAAAACGGCTTACCACCGAAATTGATCGGCCAATCCAGCGTCAGCGCCCAGGTGATGAAGCCGACAGCAGTAGATGTACCCGTGATCCCATAAATGAATCCCGCCGTATGCAAACTGGTGTCGCGCAATCCCATCGCATGATCCAAACCATGGATCGGAAACGGCGTGAACACGTCGTGGATCTTGTAACCGGCACGGCGCACCTTCTTGATGGCGGGGAACAGAACCGCTTCGTCGTAAAAGTTGCCGACCACGAATTTTTGTACACTCATAACTTATCTCCCTTTCGGGTTATTTGCGGCACACCCCAGGTGTGCCTGTTAACAAATCAATGATGATCGCCGTGCACATGCTTGTCAGCATACGCCTCAACCGATTCATTCTCTTCCGTCGACATGCCCTGCTTGAAATTCGAACCGTTCTTTTTCAAGATGTGCTTGATCTCAGCGATCGCGATCACAGGGAAATATTTAGAGAAGAGGAAGTAACAAGTAAAGAACAAACCGAAGGTTCCCAGGTAGAACCCGACCTCCCAGATAGTAGGCGTGTAATACGTACTCCAGGAAGAAGGCAGGTAATCACGGTAAATGGAGGTTACAATGATCACGAAACGCTCGAACCACATACCGATATTCACCAGGATCGACATGAAGAAGGTCACAAACAGATTACGACGCATTTTGCGGAACCAGAAGATCTGGGGCGACAATACGTTACAACCCATCATTATCCAATAGCTCCAACCATACGGACTATTCAAATTCAAACGGTTCTCTTTGAACGCATACCACTCATAAGGCACCGCACTGTACCAAGCCATGAACAACTCGGTCAGATACGCAATTCCCACGATCGAGCCGGTAAGCACGATCACCTTGTTCATCACTTCGATGTGCTCGAGGGTGATGTACTCTTCCAATGACAATACTTTACGCGTTACCAACAAGAGGGTCTGCACCATCGCAAATCCGGAGAAGATCGCACCCGCAACGAAATAAGGCGGGAAGATCGTTGTATGCCAACCGGGAACGACGGAGGTGGCGAAGTCAAAGGATACAATGGTGTGTACAGATAATACAAGCGGGGTACTCAATCCGGCCAACACCAGCGACAACGCTTCATGGCGCTGCCAGTGCTTGGTGGAACCTGTCCAACCGAAAGCGGCCACCCCATAGAAAAGCTTCGCCCATTTTTTCTTGGCACGGTCACGGAGTGTAGCCATATCAGGAATCAATCCGGAGTACCAGAAAAGAAGCGATACAGTGAAATAAGTTGAGATCGCGAATACGTCCCACAACAGTGGTGAGTTGAAGTTCACCCAAAGCGGACCACGTGTATTCGGATAAGGAAGAACAAAGAACGCATTCCATACACGACCCATGTGCCAGATCGGGAACTGACCCGCACACATTACCGCGAAGATGGTCATCGCTTCAGCAGCACGATTCACCCCGGTACGCCATCCCTGACGGAATAGCAAGAGGATCGCGGAGATCAGTGTTCCGGCGTGACCGATACCGACCCACCATACGAAGTTGGTGATGTCCCAACCCCAACCGATGGTACGGTTCAGGTTCCACTGCCCTGTACCATACGTTACCTCCATAGCGACGGAGACAACTCCGAATAGCAACAAGGCTACGGAGACCAGGAATCCGATCCACCAAAGCCGCGAAGGTTTGGCCTCAACCGGGCGACAGATGTCTTCCGTCACCTGATGATAATCCTTGGTGCCGTCTACCAGGGGTTGTCTGACTTGCGATTCATACCGAAGTGATGCCATATTCTTTCTCTTTCAAGGTTCAATATCAATGATGCGGAGCCGTTTCACCATGTGTGGCAGGTGCATGCTCTTCAGCAGCTGCCGCATGATGCGTGGCCGGTTCGATCAACTCATCCGTGTTGCGCACTTTCGCCAGATAGCTCACGTTGGGCAATACATGTAATTGCTCCAATACATAGTAGCTACGGCTGGCATTGTTTGCACGCACCTGTGTGATCTCACTTTGCTTATCGTGTACGTTACCGAATACGATCGCGTTGGCTGAACAAGCCGTCTGACAAGCGGTCTTCGCATCGCCATCCGCGAGCGGACGATCCTGCTTCTTCGCCTCCAGTTTAGCAGCCTGCAAACGCTGGAAACAGAACGAACATTTTTCGATCACCCCGCGGGAACGAACCGTTACATCCGGATTCAATACCATGCGCGTGAGATCATCATTCATCTGCTCGATCACGGGATCCAACTTACCGACCAACTGTTGATCACGGTTGTTCGGGAAGCTGTCTGCTCCTGTATAATCAGCCCAGTTGAAACGACGTACTTTAAACGGACAGTTGTTGGCGCAATAACGAGTTCCGATACAACGATTGTAGGTCATCTGGTTGATGCCCTCTGCACTGTGGTTAGTGGCCGCAACCGGACAAACATTCTCGCAAGGAGCATTGTCGCAATGCTGACACATCATCGGCTGGAACACCACACCCTTCAATTGATTCGGATCCGCTGCATCGCTCACGAAATAGCGATCGATGCGCAACCAATGCATGTCGTGATAACGAAGTACTTCACTCTTACCTACCACCGGAACGTTATTCTCTGCATTACAAGCAACCACACAGGAGCCACAACCATAGCAGGCATTCATATCGATGTTCATGCCCCACTTGATACCCGGCTGTGCATGTGAACCATACAACGTTGCATTCTTGCGGAAATCCGTTGTATCGGTTCCCTTACCGTACGCTTCTTCGAGATGGTTACGGTAATCTGGGATCGTATTGGGATATTTCACCAGCGTCGCCAAGGTCGTTTCACGAACCACCTCGGTACGATCATCATAGGTTCCGTGAATCTGCGTGGTAGCCACTTTATGCTTACGTCCGGCATCGGCCAGCGTAACCGTGCCCTGATAGGAAATGGTCATGCCATCGAAGGAAGTGAACACATACGCGTTCTGTCCTACGCCGGCTGCTGTCTTACCTAATTTCTCACCACGACCATAACCCACCGCGATCGCAATGGTATTGGTTTGCATACCCGGTACGATCAATACAGGCAATTCAACTTCTTTCTTGCCCAACGTGATCTTGATAACCGGTTTTTGTGGATAGAACTCATAATTGTTGATGTCCTTCTCGGGACCTTTCATCAGATCCAGTCCCAGCAACTCCTTCGCCATCGGCATGCTCATCAAGGCGTAGTTGTCCCACGTGGCCTTACTGATACCATCCGGCAACTCCTGTAACCAGGGGTTAGTAGCACCGATGCCGCTTCCGATAGACGCTTTCTGATAGAGCACCACTTCAGTACCGGCCACCGCTGCATAACTCTTGATCGCCGCAACTGCTCCGGCCAATGAACCGGAAGAATAATTACCCGAACCTTTTCCTTCGGAAGCCTCTTCGCGCAAGCCGTTCTGCAAACCTTCATTGAAAGCTGCTTCACCACCGGGCTGGGCATTCCAGTAATTCTTGAAATAAACATCGTAATCCGTGTCATTGCCGCTCCACTTCAACAGAGATGTTTGGAAGGGACGCGTTTTAAACAACGGATGAATGGTTGGCTGCTGAAAGCAGATCACGCCCGCTTTCGGGTTCGCATCGCCCCAGCTCTCCAAATAATGATGTGAAGGCACGCTGAACTGACAATGCTCCGTGGTCTCATCCATCCGCTCATTGAAGCTGATGGTCACCTTCACTTTTTTCAACGCAGCCGTAAATCGAGCGGCGTCATGATAATTATATACTGGGTTCGCGCCGTAGATCATCAGCGTACCCACTTCACCCGCCTCCATGGCAGCCACCAATACATTCATATCGGTGTCGATGCCCTTGCGATAATTCACGGTACTTTTCCAATCGATGGTAGAACCGAACGAACCGATGGCCTGGTTGATGGCATTCACCACCACCTGCACATTCTTGTCGTTGCTTCCGCAAACGACCAGTCCTTTTCCTTTATTCTTATTCAGATCAGCTGCTACCTTCTCGATACCCGCTTTCAGCTTGGCATCGCTCAATTCAACCGCTCCGCCATTCAACGCCGACAACAAGGCCAACGCAACCGCACCGGTTTGAGAAGGACGATGTACAAAACGCTCATCGGCACTGGCACCGGTTAAGCTGAGATAGCCTTCGAACTGATAGTGCTTGCTCATGCGCGGATTCGCCGCATCGATCTTACGACCCGCTGAGTAAGCTTTTGCAAATTCAACCGGACTCAGCCAGCTTCCAAGAAAATCAGCACCCAAACTCACGATCACATCCGCTGCAGCAAAATCATATCCGGGTAATTGCTTTCCGAAACCACAAGCCTCATTGGCGAGCAACATACCACTATAAGAAACCGCATCGTACTGAACATGCTTCAATCCGCTATATCCGTTGATGATGGCTTGTGTCGAAGGAGAATTCAAGGTAGAGGTCAACAATACTGCACTGCCGCCGGCCGCCTTCATTTGCTCCGCGATCAGTTTATCTAATTGCTCGTACGTAGGAACTTCCTGAAAAGCATCTCCCTTCTTTTGTTGCGGGTAACGCAAGCGATGTGTATCATACAGATCCAACACAGAAGCCTGCACGCGAGCAGACGTACCACCATGCGCAAAAGCACTTCCTGTCAGCTGATTTCCTTCGATCTTGATCGGGCGACCATCGCGCACCTTCGCCAATACCGGCACCACATCTCCTTCCTGTACAAATGTGGTAGCATAATACTGAGCCACCCCCGGGATCAGATTCTCCGGCTTGTTCGCATACGGAATGACCTTCTTCACCGGGATCTCGCAACTCGCAGCCAGCGTGGCTGCTGCGGTGCTGAATCCGAGGTATTTCAGAAAATCACGACGAGGGGCCTTGGCTTCCGCCAATCCACCGTCGAAACCTTCGAAAGGCAGTTCCTCGCGGAACTCATCCTGATGTTGCTGACGAAAGGATTCGCCCGAATTCACTTCTCCGAAACTCTGCCAGTACTTGTTTTGGCTCATGGAATACAGTTTGTAAGATTCTGGTTTCTTCGTTTGGTTCCTGTTGCGATCAATAGTGACATTTCTGACACTCCAGTCCGCCGATATCCTTCACTTTCACACTATCCATCTTTCCGTTGCGGATATCGTTATGGAACTTCTCGTATAAGCTATAGAATTTGTTACCGCCGGTGCTGTCGTAGTTGAAGTTCACCTTGGTCTCGCGGTGACAGTTGATACACCAACCCATGCTGAGGTCAGCTACCTGCTTCACTTCATCCATGGCAGTGATCTCACCATGACAACTCTGACACTGCACATCACCCGCACGCACGTGTTGCGCGTGATTGAAATATACATGGTCAGGCAGGTTGTGGATCTTCACCCACTCGATGGGCTTCGCCTTGGAAGGATCCCACTGATTCGGATTGTTGGGATCGAATCCGGCATATTTATACAACTTGGCGATCTCGGCAGTACCATTGATCTCTTTTCCTTCTTCATCAAACAACTTCGGCCCTTTCTCATAGGTGCTGATCGCCTTGTGGCAATTCATACACACATTCGTGGAAGGAATCGCAGCATGCTTACTCTCCCAGGCACTACCATGACAATACAAACAGCTGATCTGATTGATGCCGGCATGCACTTTATGAGAATAATAAATGGGTTGCTCCGGTTGATAATCCTTCTGACGACCCATTCCGATCGCTCCTTTTGCCACCATGAATCCACCGAACACAAAGAAGGCAATGGACATCAGTGCGATGTTTGATTTCTTACGAAAGAATGGTATGGGATCAGGCGTTTTCAATCCATCCGCATCATCCGACATGCGCTTGAGGTTACTATTAACCTGCATCAGGATCAGCGCGATCACACCCAATACCAATGAAATGATTCCGAAAAGAACAGCGTTTTGATCACCTTCCGGTGCTTGTCCACCCGCAGCAGCAGGCGCCACTTTCACGATCGCCGCATCATTGATGTAAGCCACAATATTGTCTACATCTGCGAGGGTGATCTCAGCAAAACCGGTCATCATCGAACCATACTTGGCTTTCAGTCCCTGTGTATAAGGGTCCTTAGCCATATACGCAGCAGGATTATTGATCCAAGCTTGCAGCTCCTTGTGATCTGCCCACTTGTGGCGCTCTTCCAGCCCCTTCAATGCAGGACCGGTTCCGTCCTTCAATACGTTGTGGCAGGAGGCACACTTGCCCATGTACAAAGCCTTACCGGCAGCAATGTCCTGCGCGAACAACGAATAAGAACAAGAGAACATTAAGATCAGAAGGATCGAGAAACGTCTTAAAAGCACGTGTTGGAGGTTCATAGACACGATTATTGGTAGGAATGTGGATATTCTGTCGAAAATCGCCGCAAAAATAAGCCCCCACGTTGAAAATACTCGGTGTGGTTGGGTTTTTTTTTATCTTCTTATCGCTTGCATCTCAGCGCCTTTTGTCGGCTTCAACCCGTTTAAGCAGTCAACTTCTTTTCCGGCTTTCGCAAACCGGAAAAGCCAAACAAATCGGCCGAAATTCCGGACCTTTGCACCACCTAACACCCCCCTATGCGCTGGTACGAACGACTGCAACAAAAATGGAAAGTGAACGGCATACAACTGGCCCTGATTTTGGTCACCTTCGCCGTGGGAGGAAGCCTGACCGGACAAGTTGCCAAATGGGCCATGGACGCCCTGAACCTGGGCGGAGTTTGGTATTGGGGTTTACTTTACTTATTGATAGTCACCACTTTATGGCCAATCATGGTATTGCTTGTAAGTGTGCCGATGGGGCAATTTCGCTTCTTCCTTAACTACATCGGCAAATTGGCCGGAAAGCTGGGATTAAGAAAAAACGCATGACCCGATTAGCGATCCTCGCCTCCGGCGGAGGCTCCAATGCCGATGCCATTCTCCGATATTTCGGTGGCCATTCGAATATCGAAATAGCCCTTATCGCTTGCAACAAGAAAGCCGCGGGCGTATATCAAGTTGCTGAAAGTCATGGTGTTGAATCAATTTATCTGTCCCGTGAGCGTTTCAGCGAAGGCGACGGATACCTGCCGGAGTTTCAGCAACGAAATATAGACGGACTGATCCTGGCGGGATTTCTATGGAAAGTACCCGACACCCTGATCAAGGCCTATCCGAACGGGATCTTGAACATCCACCCGGCCTTATTGCCCAAGTTCGGCGGACAGGGCATGTATGGTATCCATGTTCACCGGGCCGTGCTGGCCGCTCGGGAATCCGAATCGGGCATCACAATCCACCGGGTAGATGAGCAATATGATAATGGTGATCACGTTTTTCAGGCAGCTTGTCCGGTTGAAGCAAACGACACCCCCGAAACACTTAGTAAGCGCATACTCTCCTTGGAACACAAGTACTATCCGCCTGTAATTGAAAAATACTTCAACGAACGTAACGACTCAATCGATTCATAAACATCCTGCACTTCCGTTGAACACTTCGCTACGATACCTTTTTTATTTTGTCCTCCTTCTAGGGTGTAGTCAACTGCTCGCACAAGAATACACGGTCAGGGGATACGTACTCGACAGCTCACGCAATTACCCGATGGAGGCCGTTACCGTACAATCGACCTCCGGCAGAATGACCCTCACCAATGTGGAAGGCTTCTATCAGATCCGTGTCACCGAATCAGATTCGATCTCGTTCAGTTACCTCGGTAAAAACACACAAAAATTTCCGGTCCTGCGCATCGCCAACCCGCTTCAATTCGATGTGGCCTTGCAAGTGAATGTTCCGGTACTTCGAGAAGTGAAGATCCGACCCCGCAATTACCGGCAGGATTCCATTCAGAACCGACTGGACTATGCCAAGATATTCAACTACCAAAAACCCAAGATCAAAACCGTAAGCCCCCAATACGGAATGGGCATGGGATTCGATCTGCAGGAACTGATCAACATGTTCCGATTCCGCCGCAACAAAAGCATGCTCGCCTTCCAACAACGGCTATTGCTGGAAGAAGAAGAAAAATTCATCGACTTCCGTTTCAATAAGGCATTGGTGCGCCGACTCACCCTGCTGGAACCGCCCGAACTCGACAGCTTCGTCAGAGTCTTCCGTCCTTCCTACGATTTCGCTAAAGAAGCGGATGACTATCAGTTCCGCCTCTACATCAAACAAGCACACTACCGTTTCCGATACGGACTCCCACCCGACCCGCGTTACACCACCCGACTGCTTCCCAACGAAGAATGAATTAACTTGTCGGATAATTTTTTTTATGCTCAAATGGATCGGATGGTTACTCCTCCCCGTAACCTTACTCGCACAGAATGATCAGCCTGATTTGTTGATCATCAACGGACGGATCGTCGATGGCACCGGCAACTCCTGGTATCATGCCGATATCGCCATCCGAAACGGAAAGATCGAAGCGATCGGAAAAAATCTACGTCGACAAGCCACTCGCGTGATCGATGCACAAAACCGAATCGTAGCACCCGGCTTCATCGACGTACACACGCACATAGAAGATGATGAAAAAAAGGAACCGCTGGCGCAAAGCTTTCTCTACGATGGTGTAACTACCTGCATCACCGGCAACTGCGGACTCTCGAACGTCAACATCGGAAAATACCTGAACTGGATCGACTCCCTCCAACTATCCATCAATGTCGCGAGCCTGATCGGACAGAACGATGTGCGAAGAGCCGTGATCGGAAGAGCCAACCGAAACCCCACCCCTGATGAAAGGTTGCGAATGGAATACATCGTCGAAAAGGCGATGAAAGACGGAGCGGTGGGTCTATCAACCGGACTCATCTACATCCCCGGCACCTTCACCCCTACAGATGAACTCGTTCGACTCGCGGCCATCGCCGGTAAATACAATGGCGTGTACGCGACCCACATGCGAAGCGAAGGCGACAGCGTTGTACCGGCCATCAAAGAAGCCTTACACATCGGAAAAGAAGCAAATATCCCTGTGCAGATCTCTCACTTCAAATTAAGCGGCCAGCAGAACTGGGGAAGAAGTAAACAAACACTGGCCATGGTTGAGGAAGCGCGTATGAACGGACAAGATGTGACCATCGATCAATACCCTTACACCGCTAGCAGTACGTCGATCAGCACTCTATTCCCGGATCATATTTTGGCAGACGGACAAGATTCGATCCGCGCCCGACTACAACGACCCGAGATCAGAAAAGAAGTGATCGCCAGCATCAAAGACCGTTTGAAGAAACGCGGACTCAAACATCTCAGCTACGCCGTGGTAGCCTCGTATGATGCAGACACGACGTACAATGGAAAAAGCATTGAGCAGATCAATTTGATGAAAGGACGAAAACACAAAGTGAAAGAGGAGGCCGAGATCGTCATGGAAATTCAAATGAACGGAGGCGCCAGCGCCGTATTTCACGGGATGGGTGAAGAAGATGTCAAACGCATCATGAAGTATCCATTCAATATGATCGCCAGTGATGCCGGCATCCGCGTCCTGAATGAAGGCGCCCCACACCCGCGCGGTTATGGCACGAACGCCCGCGTACTCGGAAAATATGTGCGCGAACAAAAGATCATCTCACTCGAAGAAGCGATCCGCCGCATGACCTCTCTACCGGCTCAAAAGTTCAATCTGAAAGACCGCGGACTCCTCAAAGAAGGAATGGCAGCTGATATTGTGGTATTCGATGAAAAGATCGTTAACGATCTCGCCACCTTCGAAAAACCACATGCCTATTCGATCGGATTCGAATACGTGATCGTGAACGGAGCACTCACCATCGATCAAGCCAAACACAACGGAACACGCAGCGGAAAATCACTCCGCAACCAAAGCCGTTGAAGAGTTAGTAGGAAAGTAGTGCATCCATCGTGGCCCCCAACCGGGACTTGGCCATGAACTGCTGTTCCAATTCAATACTGAAGGGAATTGGTGTATCCATGGAAGCGCAACGCATCACCGGCGCATCCAAATACTCAAAACAATGCTGACCGATCCAGGCACTGATCTCACCGCCTATACCGCCAGTTAACGTATCCTCATGTAAGATCAAAACGCGCCCCGTACGCTTTACCGCGTCCCGTATCGCATCATAATCCAACGGCAATAATGTCCGCAGATCCAGTATATCAAGCGACAGGTTCGGATTCAACTTGGCATATTCCATTGCCCAATGCACACCGCTTCCGTAGGTGATGATCGAAACATCATCCCCTTCCTGTACGATACGGGCCTTACCGATCTCGATGGAATAATATTCATTCGGCACCGGACCGCTGACAGATCGATAAAGAGCCTTGTGCTCAAAGAACATGACCGGATTCGGATCGTTGATCGCGGCGATCAACAAGCCCTTTGCATCAGCAGGCGTACTGGGATAAACCACTTTCAATCCGGGCGTATGCACGAACCAGGCCTCGTTGCTCTGCGAATGAAAAGGTCCGGCTCCCACGCCACCACCCGTCGGCATACGGATCACAACGTCGGCTGTTTGTCCCCAGCGATAATGGATCTTCGCCAGGTTGTTAACGATCTGATTGAAACCTACCGTTACAAAATCAGCGAATTGCATCTCCATCATGCTCTTGAATCCTTCGAGCGACAAACCCAATGCGGTTCCAACAATAGCACTTTCACAAAGCGGTGTGTTGCGCACTCGTTCCTTTCCGAATGTTTGAACAAACCCTTCCGTGATCTTGAATGCCCCGCCATATTCTGCAATATCTTGTCCCATCAACACCAGGTTGGAATGCTTTTCCATACTCTGCTCCAAACCCTGTTTGATCGCATCGATCATTCGCAACTCCGAACTGTCCCCATCGCTGAATGCTGAATTCTGAACCGGTAACGGTCCTTTAGCATACACGTCTTCCAACTCCACCGATTCCTCCGCGTAAACACCGGCCGCTTGAAATCCGATCGCCAATTCAGATTCGATCGCATCCTTGAATGACTGGCGGATCTCCGCCACCTTCATCTCCGTCAATACACCTTGCTCGATCAGCCAACGCTGATAATTCTTGACGGGATCTTTTTGTTCCCACTCCTCAAATAAATGTCCGGGTACATACTTGGTACCACTGGCCTCTTCATGTCCGCGCATACGGAAGGTCATGCACTCGATCAGATACGGTTTCTGCTCGCGGATGCAATAGTCCCGCACCCCTTTGATCGTGTCGTAAACCGTTAACAGATTATTTCCATCGATACGAATGCCCTCCATACCGTAGCCCTTGGCTTTATCGACCAACGATTCGCAACGGTATTGTTCATTCACCGGGGTACTCAATCCATATCCATTGTTCTCAATAATGAAAATGACCGGCAGATCCCAGACAGCTGCCACATTCAATGCCTCATGAAAATCACCTTCGCTGGTACCGCCATCACCAGTAAAAGCCAACGACACTTTGTTTTCCTGACGAAGCTTGTGCGCGAGTGCCACTCCATCTGCGATGGCAAGTTGTGGCCCCAGGTGCGAGATCATGCCACAGATATGGTGCTCACGTGTGCCGAAATGAAAACTCCGTTCGCGACCTTTTGAATAGCCGGAAGGCAATCCTTGCCATTGCATGAACAATTTACTTAGGGGCATGTCCCGGGTAGTGAATACACCGAGATTGCGATGCAGGGGCATGATCCATTCATCCGTATCAAGTGCCAGTGTAGCGCCAACGGCGATCGCTTCTTGTCCGATGCCACTGAACCACTTGGAGATCTTCCCCTGACGAAGCAATACCAGCATCTTTTCCTCGATCATCCGCGGCCATAAAATAGAGCGGTAAAATCGGATCAATTCTTCGTTGGAAAGTTGCTTGCGGTCGAATTGCATGACACGAAGATAGTTGAGAGTTTGGCGTTGAGAGTTGAGGTTTAGAAGAAAAAAATTGGATGTTGAGTATTTTATATAGTTACGATTTCATCTCAACCTCCAACCACAAACTACAAAACCTCAATCCTCAACCCCCATCTCCTAAACTACACAACGATTAGTTCATAAAAATCCTCCTCCCGAAGGTATTGCGCAGAGAGGGTTCGAAGCTGTTCAGGTGTGATCGACTTGATGATCCGGATCGTCTGATAAAAATATTCATCCGTGCAACCGTTCAATATCAGGTTCTTCCAGCGGCCGATGATCTGGAACGGTCCGTCTAGATCCCCCAATAGCGAACCCATCAGGTAGTTTTTCACCAGCGACAATTCCTCTTCATCCACCAACTCCTCCCGCAACACCCGCATTTCTTTATATACCTCCTGGATCGTCGCCTCGCATACATCCTTACCGGCTTCCGTGCTGATCATCCAGGCGGAAGATTGCATCAGATTCATCAAATAACTATGAATGCCATAGGTGTATCCTTTGTCCTCTCGAATATTACTCATCAGGCGCGAGCCGAAGAATCCGCCGAACAACGTATTCAGGATCATGGCAGGCTGAAAATCGGGATGTATCCGATTTGGAAATGGACGTGCGATCCGGATTGCTCCTTGTACGCCATTGGGATCATTTTCGATCCGATATCGTTGCTGAGTTGCCGGTTGTATCGCGTGAAGGGGACGATCCACTTTTTTATTCGGCAGATCACCGAAATAACGGTCGAGCTGCTCCCGAAAATTGGCTGGCAACTTCCCTGCCACAAACAGCATGAACTCCCCATTTCGATAGTATCGATCGTAAAAGCTTAGTAATTGCTCGGAATTCAGCAGATCGAAATCTTCCGCTTTAGTATACCGACCATAGGGATGGTCTTCTCCGAACAAATACGTATCGATCAAGCGCCCGGCGACAAAATCACATTTTTTCAGGCTCACCGACAAGCGCTGTTTCATATTCTGCACGTACGTCGCCAGTTCATCCGCAGGCATCACCGAATCCATGATCAATTCCCGTACCACCGGCAACAAGGTGTCCATGTGCTTCGACAATCCATGCAGCGACAAGGTGGCTGTTTCATTGTAACAGTTTCGCTGCAGGAAAGCGCCATGATATTCGAAGAATTCATTGATCTGAAAAGCGGTTCGTTGTGAGGTGCCGTTACGCAAAAGAAAATTAGCTGTGGCCGCCTCCAGATTCATCGATTCATAACTGTTGCCCGACCAGAATACCCACTCCACCGACATCACCTCCTCAGCTCCGCCGTTGAATGCATAGACCGGAACCCCATTGCGAAGCGTGAAGGTTTCAACCTTCGGTAAGCTCAATTCAAAATCGACTGCATCAACGATTTTCGGAGCGATCATACGGTCAATACTCATACGCCAGCCGTTTTAGCGCGATACTGCATTACATTCATATTTTCTGTCCGGAAGATATTTACTGCCTGTTCCATCAGCTGATCAGTGGTCACTGCCGCATAACGGGCAAACTCCGTATTCATCATGTTCGCATCCCCCAGCAATTCATAGTGTGCTAAACTCGTCGCACGGTTCATCAAACTCATGTCCTCAAACGCGATCATGCTTTCCGTTTTATTCTTTGCCTTCTGGAGCTCTGCTTCATTGATTCCCTCTTGCAAGATCTTGTCGATCTCTTTTTGTATGGCCTGCTCTGCTGCCTCCAGCGTCACGCCCTTCACCAGTTTCCCCTCGATGGTCAGCAGTCCCCTGTCGGTAGATCCAAAATGAAAACATTCTACATTGCTGAATAATTTCTGCTCTTTCACCAGTGACTGATGCAACCGAGAGGACGCGCCACTGCCTAATATATCCGTGAGCATATCCACTGCCTGATAACCTGCCTCCATGCGGCCCGGCATGTGCCAGCACATGTACAGTGCATCCAGCGGAACGTCCGCCTCAACCACCAAGCGACGAGCAGCTGTTTGCTCCGGCTCAATAGGCAACTGCCGGTTATATTTCAAACCGGAAGGAATATCCCCGAACCATTTCTCCGTCAACTGACGAACATCGGCTGAGTTCACCGGACCGGCAACAACCAACACGGCATTGGCTGGACAATAATGCTTCTTGAAAAATGCTTTCACATCCGCTAATGTCGCTTCCTCAATATGCTTCAACTCTTTACCGATGGTCATCCACCGATACGGATGTTTCGTAAACGCGAGGGAACGCATTTTATGCCACACATCACCATAAGGCTTGTTGATATAATGCTCCTTGAATTCTTCGCAAACCACTTTCCGTTGTACCTCCAGACTTTTCTCACTGAAAGCAAGGGACAGCATCCGATCGCTCTCCAACCAAAAAGCCGTCTCCAGATTTACGGCCGGCAGCTGAATGTAATAGTTAGTGAGGTCGTTTGTAGTATAGGCATTGTTCTCGCCACCGGCGCGTTGCAAGGGTTCATCATACTCCGGAATATTCACGGAGCCGCCGAACATCAAATGTTCAAACAGATGCGCAAAACCGGTGCGATCCGGATCCTCATCCCGGGCCCCCACATCATACATGACATTCAATACCGCATTAGGCGTGGTAAAATCGGGGTGGACGATTACGCGCAACCCGTTCGATAATTCAAAACGTTCAAATGAGATCATACTGATAAAGTGCAAAACTACCGAATGCGGAGCACCCGGAACTCGAGTTCTCCGATCTTTTCATCGCGGCGGTATATGATCCGTACCCGCTCCCCCGCTTTTTGCAATTGAAACTTGTATTCGGTCAGTATACCGGAGAAATTCTTGTTGACGGCAACCACTTCATCACCCAGCTCCAAACCCGCAGTAGCGGCTGGTGAACCCGGAGCCAGATAACCCACCCGGATCTTATTGGCGACCAGATAAAGCTCCAGACCGGAGTAGGAATAATCGAATGGGTCGCTGAAAAATCGGTTGGGAAGCAAATGCATTTCCTTGGCCGGATAGTTGAGCACCACCTGAAATCGCCGAAGCAGATCATTGCCGATGAGTCCGGCCCAATCCGGGTAATTGGTAACATTAAAATCATCATCGAAAATATTGATGGGCACCTGACGGAAACGGTAGGGACCGATCCGCAATTGTCGCATAGTTGTCAGTTCCATCTCGATCCGACCACCGATGCCCTCACCGGACTTGATCCATCGTTTACGCGTATTATCCAACAACCCGCTGGACTGCACGTACCGACGAGAAAATAATAGATTCAATCCTGCACCCAGGTCGATCAAAAAACGTGACTGCTCCCCTCGAAGGTCCTGCACATAGGCAGCATGACTGGGGAGTTTATCCATCTCCAGTTTCATCCGATACCCTCTGCGCGGATAAACATTCGCGCCAGCGGCAAACCAATCCATCTGCTGTAACTCCTGATCGATCCGAATCACATAGCGACTCAATAATGAATAACCTATGATGCCATCGATGCGAACACCATAAACGGAGGTGAGTACAGAGTAGTCATTCACATGAAAATCCAACGAATCGGCGCGGATGGATCCGAGTTGCAGAGAACGACCGTTCACAAAAGGTACTTTGCGAATGCCCCCCACGCCCCGGATCGCATAACCCGAATAAACCGGCTTCAGTCCCAAATAGGCCGCTGTGGAAGAATCAAGCGAAATACCGCTACTGCCTGTATCAAAAATGAACTGCAAGGTATCCGGAAACGGAGGCATCTGTGCCGTTACGATCATCACCCCACCGGTCAATGATAAAAAGGGAATACGCGTCAATGGCTGAACCGTCGTCTCCTGCCCGGAAGCCACAGATACGAAAAGCAATATCCCGATGAACAAAAGGGGTAAACGCATGTAATAAATGTACAACCTTCACCTTTCATCCTTCACCTTTCACCTTTCATCTTTCAACTACCTTTGCCTCATGAATCTCACAGATCTTTATAGTAAAGCCTCCCGGTTCGAATTCCTCACCCTTGAAGAGGGGTTACATCTTTATCATCAGGCACCCCTGGCCGATTTGATCCACATCGCCGATGAATTGCGCAAACAACAGGTGCCGCATGGGAAAGTGACCTGGCAGATCGATCGGAACGTGAATACGACGAACGTCTGCATCGCAAATTGTAAATTCTGTAATTTCTATCGCATCCCCGGTCACCCCGAATCGTATATCACCGACATGGATACCTATCGGGAAAAGATCCGTGAAACCCTTCGTTACGGGGGTGATCAATTGCTGTTACAGGGCGGACATCATCCTGAATTAGGTCTTAAATATTACGTCGACACCTTCCGGCAGATCAAAGAAGAATTTCCGGACATCAAGTTACATGCCCTCGGCCCACCCGAAGTAGCCCATATCACGAAACTGGAAAAAAGTACACATAAAGAGGTGTTGCAGGCCTTGAAAGAAGCCGGACTCGATTCATTGCCCGGTGCGGGTGCGGAGATTCTGGTCGATCGTGTGCGTCGTCTCGTAAGTAATGGTAAGTGCGGCGCACAGGAATGGCTCGACATCATGCACGAGGCGCACAACCAACACATCACGACTTCAGCCACCATGATGTTCGGTCATGTCGAAACCCTCGAAGAACGATTCGAACACCTGATCAAGATCCGCGACGTACAAGCAAAAAAACCAACTACCGCCAAAGGATTCCTTGCCTTTGTTCCTTGGACCTTCCAAGATGTAGACACGTTGCTGGCAAAGATCCGAGGCGTCCAAAATCTGACCACTATCGAAGAATACATCCGGATGATCGCGATCAGTCGCATCATGTTGCCGAATGTCATCAATATTCAGGCTTCCTGGTTGACAGTAGGTCGTCAGACCGCTGCGATCTGTCTGCATGCAGGCGCGAATGATTACGGATCGATCATGATCGAAGAGAATGTCGTGAGTGCAGCCGGCGCCCCGCATCGCTTCACGTATAAAACGATACAAGACGCCATACGCGAAGCCGGTTTTGAACCCCAACTCAGGAACCAGCAGTACGAGTGGCGTGAGATACCAGCCAACATCGAAGAACAAGTAATCGCCTACTGATCATGAAAAAAGCCTATCAGCGATTTCGTCTCATCGCTAAGTGGGAAGGATACTCCTACTTGGCTTTACTCGGTATCGCTATGCCGCTGAAATATGCAGCTAATCTTCCGATGGCCGTAACGATCATCGGATCGATACATGGATTTCTCTTCGTGGCCATGGGAATACTGGCACTCGATGTGCGACAAGAAGCAAAACACTCCTTTCTATGGGTACTGACCGCCTTCATTGCTTCGATCGTACCGTTCGGTACTTTTTACTGGGATAAGAAATGGGAAAAGGAACAGGTCAAGATGTCACAGATAAAGAGCTGA
>Ga0209229_10000227_pt1 | contig 22305 bp, 11 predicted proteins | sample SanBayMetagenome_FD_187466 | JGI IMG/M metagenome (GOLD analysis project Ga0209229, IMG submission 187466) | Freshwater and sediment microbial communities from dead zone in Sandusky Bay, Ohio, USA (SPAdes) (version 2) | ecosystem: Environmental > Aquatic > Freshwater > Lentic > Sediment... | reverse complement strand
TGTCCATCAAGCCGGACATGATCGCCACCTCGCGCGCGTGCGGCGCCGGGATGCGCCGCCCCCACTTGGCGACCGACTGGATGGACACGCCGATGCGACGGGCGACCGCGCCGCGCCCACCGGCCTGCGCCAGCACGCCCTCCACCGTGTAGCCGACAGGCTCGTCACCGAAGATTCTTGGCGGCTTGCGTTTCATGCTGAGCGTTGTCCTTTAGGAAAAGTAAAGTCGAGCGAACGAACGATACCCGTAGAGGCCGGGCTTTTCAAGACAAGACACCATGCAGCCGCGCTTATAATTCGACTATCAGAAGCGCCAATTATCTGATTTTTTTCTAAAAGTAAAGCAGCAGATTTTTTCGCCGGAGGGGTTGAGTTTTCTTGATGCCTGAGTTTATGCTTGCCCCATCACACCAACGGAGGACGGCATGACGAAGTCTTTGCACGAGCTATGCATCGAGCTGACGAGCGCCAAGGCGGCCGAAGAGATCGCCAAGGAGCGCCGCATCGCGGTCGAGGAAGAGATCATCGCGCTCTGCGGCGCCAAGGAAGAAGGTTCGCAGACGCACAAGGCGATGGAGTTTTCCATCGAGATCACCGGCGTCATCAACCGCAAGATGGACTGGGACAAGTGGGAAGAGGTCAAGGGAAATATCCCCGAGGCGCTGCGCCCCATCAAGCTCAAGCCCGAGCTCGACACCACTGGCGTCAAGTACCTGCGCGACAACGAGCCGGGCATCTACGCGCTGCTCCCCATCACCGCGACGCCCGGCAAGACCGGCGTCAAGCTCACGAGAAAGTGACATGGCATCCGTCACCATCACGATCACCGATTCCGAGGACAGCATCCTGGTCGCGTCCGACTTTGGCGAGGCCATCGAGGACGAGAGCAAGGCGCATCAATGCGCCAGGGTTCTCCTGAACAGCCTTCTCGGATCCGCTGCCCAATACCACGTCGTCGAGGACACCGTCCCAGATGTCAGCGTGGAGCCCGACCGCATCATCACCACCGAAGGAGCCAACGACAATGGCGTTTGATCTGTCCAGCATCACCCGAGGCAAGCGCCTCCGCGCCCCGAAGATCGTCATCTACGGGCCGCCCAAGGTCGGCAAGTCCACTTTCGCGGCGGCTGCCCCGTCCCCGATCGGCATCATCACCGAGGAAGGACTCGACAACATCGACGTGGACGCCTTCCCGAAGGCTTCCAAGTACGAGGATGTGCTGTCCGCGCTTGCCTCGCTCTACACCGAAGAGCACAAGTACGAGACGGTGTTCGTGGACTCGCTCGATTGGCTCGAACCTCTGGTTCTCGCCAAGGTCTGCGAGACGCACCGCGTCAAGAACATCGAGGACATCGGCTACGGCAAGGGCTACATCATGGCCGACGACCTGTGGCGTCAGTTCTTCGAGGGCTTGGACGCGCTGCGGAACGACCGCGGTATGACCGTCATCTGCATCGCGCACGAGCAGGTCAACAAGGTCAAGAACCCGACCCTCTCCGACGACTACGACGCCTACAGCCTGAAGCTGAACAAGCGCGCGGTCGGCATCATCAACGAGTGGGCCGACGTGATCGGTTTCGCGCAGCACGAAGTGCTCACGCGCCAGACCGACGCCGGCTTCAACCAGAAGGAAACGAAGGCCATCTCGACTGGCAAGCGCAAACTGCACCTGAACCCGCACCCGGCCTACATCGCCGGCAACCGGTACGGGATGCCGGACGTGCCCCTGTCGTGGACGGACTTCGCGGCGGTGCTCTCGGCCGCCATGACGAAGACCAAGTGATCAAGTTTTTCTCAACGCAACGAAGGAGTCTCTATAAATGAGCGCAGATCTTTCCGGTTTCGATGCCAGCACCGTTCCCGAGCAGCAGGAGTTCACCGCGCTGCCCGAGGGTCAGTACGTGATGATCGCCACCAGCTCGGAGTGGAAGGCCACCAAGGCGGGTACGGGCGAGTACCTCCAGTTCGTGTTCGAGGTCTTGGACGGCCCCTCCAAGGGCCGCAAGGTCTGGGCCCGGCTGAACCTCAAGAACCCCAACCAGACCGCTGTGGACATCGCGCAGCGTGAGCTGGCCGCGCTGTGCCGCGCTGTGGGCGTCATCAAGCCGTCCAACTCGGCCGAGCTGCACAACACCCCGTTCCTGGCCACCATCGGCATCGAGGTCGACGACCGCAAGCGCGAGTCGAACACGATCAAGAAGTACGAGGCGGTCGCGTCCAACAGCGCGGCGCCGGCTGCGTCGTCCGGCCCCTTCGGCGCACCGCGCGCTGCCGCCCCGGCCGCCGCGGCTCCCGCCGCTGCGCCGTGGAGGAAGTGATGGCCGAGGCTCTCACCAACCAGGCGCCCGTCGTCCAGTTCGATGCGAACAGCCTCGTCCTGTTCTTCGGTCTCAAGTTCCCGCAGGTCGATCTGATCCTGCGCGGACTCGGCAAGCTGCCCCACGATGAGGTCGCCGACTTCATCGTGGCGCTGCGCGGCCACGCCTTGCAGCAGATCCAGGAGGCCGAGGCGAAGGCCAAGGCCACCGTCCAACCTCAACCACCCGCCGAAGGAGGCGCATGACATGTCGAGCCGTTACTACGTCGTCACCGACACCAACAACCCCGAAGCCACCCGCCTGATCCGGGCAAAGACCCCGGCACAGGCGCTGCGCTACGCGGTCCGCAGCCGCTACACCGTCGAGGTCGCCAACCAGGACGATCTCGTGGCGCTGCTGTCGAGCGGAAGCCAGGCCGAGGTCGCTGACGCCGAAGCCGCCGAAGCGGCCTGAAGCCTTGGTCGCGGACCTACGCGCCTACCCCCAGCGCGCCGCGCCGAGACATCCAAACGCGGGAGAAAGCGTGACAGCCGGAGAGACGGCGCCTTACCCAACACGAGCGAACCAATGAGCATCAACTACGAAAAGACCGTTGGCATGATGGTCCTGAACGCGCTGAGCTCCGGCGAAAAGGACAAGCGCGCCGACCTCATCGTGCAGCTTGGCCGCGGGATCGCGGATATCGTCGGCGTCATCAATAGCAAGAAGGACATGGAAGCGATGCTCGAGGTCGTTTTCGACTGCATACGAACCAACGCTGCAATATCCAGCCGCCTGTATCAGAAGGCCGCAGAAAGTCTCGAGGCTGCGTCGCCGCCAACTGAGCCGGCGCCTGAGCCAGATGGCGAATCCGTCAGCGCCGAAGAATTCCTCGCCAAGCACTTCAAGCCGGAGAAGTTCAATGCCTGACATTTCTGGGCACGTCGATCCGATCGCAGCAGCCATCTTCGAGCAGTACGAGCGGCGCGCCGGCTCGGAGAAGCAGCGCACCTATCTCGGCGCGTCCGTCATCGGGCGCCCGTGCGCGCGCGCTCTCTGGTACGCGTTCCGCTGGGCCGACAAGGAGAAGTTCGACGGGCGCACCATGCGCCTGTTCCAGACCGGTCACATGGCCGAGTCCCGGTTCACCGCCGATCTGCGCTCGATCGGCGCGAAGGTCCACGACCTCGACCCCGCGTCCGGCAAGCAGTTCGGATTCGAGAGCCTTGGCGGCCACATGAAGGGCCACATGGACGGCGCCGCGACCAACATCCCCGGCGGCGGCCAGAAGTGGCACGTCCTCGAATTCAAGACGCACAGCGCCAAGTCCTTCGCGGATCTGAAGGCCAAAGGCGTTAAGAAGGCCAAGCCCGAGCATTGGGTCCAGATGAATTGGTACATGGGCAAGAGCGGCATGGACCGCGCTTTGTACCTGGCCGTCAACAAAGACAACGATGACCTGTATTCCGAGCGCGTCGAGTTCGACCAGGTCGAGTTCGAGCGCACAGAGGCGCGCGCCGAGAGCATCATCTTCGGCAAGACGATCCCCGCGCGCATCAGCGACGACCCGAAGTATTACCTCTGCGGCTGGTGTCCGTTCAACGCGGTCTGCCACAGCGGTAAGGGCTTCAAGAAGTCTTGTCGTTCTTGCGTCCACTCGACGCCCGAGCGCGCCGACAACGCGCGCTGGTCGTGCGCCTACTACAAGGAGCGCGAGATCCCCGTCGATGTCCAGCGCGTCGGCTGCGATGCCCACCTTCCGCTGCCGTTCCTAGTCACCTACGCCGAGGCCATCGACGCCGGCGACCAATGGATCCTCTTCAAGCGCAAGGACAACGGCGACGAGTTCGTGGTGGCTGCCGATGGCGTGTTGCCGCCGGCCGACCTGACCGTGACCACGCCGCTCTACCGCAGCGCGGAGATCGCGGCGGCGTCAGACCATCGGGTCATCTGCAACAAGGAAGTCGAGGCTTTCCGCGAGAAGTTCGGAGCCAAGGTGGTCGGATGATCGAGCTGCGCCCGTACCAGAAGGAGGCCGTCGCGGCGATCTACGACTACTTCGCCAAGGAGCGCGGCAACCCGCTCATCGTGCTGCCGACCGGTGCTGGCAAGAGCCTGACCCTGGCCGCGTTCATCCGTGACGCGCTGACGCAGTTCTCTGACACGCGCGTCATCGTTCTGACGCACGTCAAAGAGCTCATCGAGCAGGACGCGCGCGCCATCATCCGCTACTGGCCGGGGGCGCCGATCGGCATCTGGTCTGCCGGACTCAACCAGAAAACGAAGCACCAGATCACGGTCGCCGGCATCCAGTCCATCCACCGACTGCCGGCCACCTTTGCCGGCACGGACATCGTCATCATCGACGAGGCGCATCTGCTCTCGAAGAAGTCCGACACCATGTACGGGCGCTTCCTCGCCGGTCTGCGCCAGTACAACCCCTACCTGAAGGTCGTCGGCCTGACGGCCACTCCGTACCGCATGGACTCCGGCCTGCTGACCGAGGGCTCCGAGCGTGTGTTCACCGACATCGCCTACGACGCCAATGTCGGGGATCTTATCAAGGACGGCTATCTCTGCCCCCTGACCGCCAAGGGCGGCGTGACCAAGGCCGACCTGAGCCAGGTGCGAACGAAGGGCGGCGAGTTCCTGCCCGGCGACCTTCAGGCGGCGATGGACCGCGAAGAGCTGTTGCGCGGCACGATGCAGGAGATCGAGGGCTACGCCCACGACCGGCAGCACATCCTCGGGTTCTGCGCTGGCGTCGAGCACGCCAAGCACTTCGCGGAGTTCGCCGCGGCCAACGGCTGGGCCGCCGACTACGTCACCGGCGATATGGCCGCTGCCGACCGGGACGCGCGCATCAACGCGTTCAAGTCTGGCCGCACCCGCATCCTGTTCAACGCCATGCTGCTGACCACCGGCTTCGACTACCCGGAGATCGACTGCATCGCGCTCATGCGCCCGACCAAGAGCACCGGCCTCTATGTCCAGATGCTCGGTCGCGGCCTCCGCAAGGCGCCGAGCAAGGAGAACACGCTCGTCCTCGACTTCGCGGGGAACATCGAGCGTCACGGCCCCATCGACCAGATCCGCGTGCGCGGGTCGCGGGAGGGCGGCGAGGGCGTGAGTGTAGCCCCGGCCAAGGAGTGCCCCCAATGCCACGAGCTGATCCACGCCTCGATCATGCTCTGCCCAGGCTGCGGCTACGAGTGGCCGAGCAGGCCAAAGCACGGCACGGAAGCCGCCGACGGCGTCATCGTCGCCGCTCTCGCCAAGCCACTACGCTACGCGGTCGATCGCGTCGAGTACCGGCGCCACAAGAAGGAGGGGCGCCCCGACTCGGTGCGGGTCACCTACTGGTGCGGCGCATCGTCGTTCGACCAATGGATCCCCATCGAGGACGAGCGCAGCAACGTCAGGAAGCACGCTGTCTCGTGGTTCTGGCAACGCGGCGCCATGTGCCCAAAGACGGTGACCGACGCTCTCGCGCTGCTGGGCGAGAACCAGATTCCTGCGCCGGACTTCATCACGGTGAAGCGCAACGGGAAGTATTGGGAGGTCATCGACGCCGAGATCACGACTTTCCGTCACGGAGTCTCGAGCGTCATTCCAGACAGATCTTTGCCTGAATGGGCGGTTGCGCTTTGAAAACGAAGCAGGAACTGGCCGCGCGGATCGCCGCGCTCCGGCGCCGCGTCGAGCTCTACCAGGCCGAGCTCGTGTCGCTCGAGACTTTGGAGGTCTCGTGCGCGACCTGCGAACACTTCACGACCATGCCGCGGCGCGGCTGCCGCCTGGCCGCCGGCGCGGAGCCGCCGGCCGAGGTCATGGCCGCCGGCTGCGACTCGTGGTCGTACGACGAGATCCCGTTCTGACGCGCTCTACTTGACGGCGTCGAGCCCGTCAGCGACCCGATCCCGCAGCTCCCTCGGCGCTGACTTCAGCAGCGCCGCGTCGCGCCCGGCGCGCATCGACTTCACGCGGTCCATTACCTGCTCGGGCGCGACGTAGATCGGCGTGTCGGGGTTCTTGTTGTTCCAATCGTCGAGGCTCTTCACCGCGGCGTTGATCCCCTTGTCGTCCTCCATCATGACCGCGGTCGCCCACTCGTCGATGATCGCGGACTCGGTCCTCTTCTGAAGCGCGATGTCCTGGTACATCGGACTGGCGGCGCGCTGGCGCTGCGCGACGGCGGTCGGCTGGAAGCCGATCATCTTGACCGCCGCGTCGAGCCCGTCGGTGTCAGCCAAGACGCGACCTCGAGCGTCCGTCGCGTAGCCCTTTCTCCCCATCTCGATGCCCTGGAGGATGTCCCTGGCGAACTTGGGGACGGCGCTCTGGAGAGCCTTGCCGTACTTCCCGTCGGCAGCCGCGTCCCACGCGTCTGCGATCTGCTGCGCCGCGCCGGCGGTCGGACCGATGATCTCCGCGACATCGCGCGCGCGGTTCTCCTTGTTCGACAGCTTGAAGAAGCCGGTCCCTGGGATGAGGTTGCCGAGGCCCAGGCGGCCGTGCCAGTCGAGCGGAAGCAGCGACGAGACGCCGTACAGGGCGAAGTCGCCGAACCCCTGCCCCAGCGTCTCGTGCGCCCAGCGCCGCTTGGAGCGAACGGTGTTTGTGTCGTAGCCGAGCGTCTGGCCGAGGGTGTCGATCAGGTCGTTCAGGTCTTGCATGAACGGCAGGCCTTCCTCACCGGCCAGCAGCATGAGAATCGCAAGCATCATCACGGCGGCTTTCTTCCCTTCCGGGCCGCCGTGTTTGATCATGCGATAGAACATCTCCATGTACATGAGCGAAAAGCTCTTGAAAGTCAGTAGCGCGCGGCCGATGGTCGGGCGCGCCCAGTTGGAACGACCAGCCTTGTTGAACACGCCCTGCGTCACGTTGACGGTTCGCACCGCGAAGGCGTAGGCGACGTCATCGCTTGATCCGTTCTTGCGCGCGACCTCGTACGCCGAGACAAACGCGACCTTGCGGTTGAACTTCTCGGCCAGCGAGAACATCGAGCCCAAGAGCGTGAGCGCCGCGTTCGCGCGCGCCCTAGCGCCAGCGCCGCCGTCCTTGAAGGCGCGACCCGCGCCGGGGATCTTGGCCAAGGTGTTGATCAGGCCGGACGCCACGCCCTGCGCGCCGACGCTGTAGAGATGGAAGATCTCCTGCGCGTCCACGATGCCTTCCTGGTTGGCACGGTTCAGGGCTTTCTCAAGCACCGGGTCCGGCTTCATCTTGCCGAGCGCGATCGACATCGCCGTCTTGAAGGACTGCGCCGCGGCACCCCGCGCGCCGGCGTACTGCGACAGGTACGGGACGGTCGCGGTCAGCGTCTGCGTCGTGTTCAGGAACGCCGCTGCCGCAGACCCGGTCAGGAACAGGATGAACATGACCGACGAGATCTTGGCGCCGGCGTCATCCGGGCTCAGGACGAAGTTCTTGAGCATGATCGCTTCGTCGAGCACGTCGCCCTTGGTCTTCTTCGGGATGCGGCTGATGTTGCGGTCGAGCTCCTTGAGGAAGTACCGCTGCGAGGCGTACCTGGCGTTCGAGGTGATGAAGTTCGACAGCACGCGCGGGAGCTCACGGCTGTAGCCGGGTGTGCCGCTGCGGTCGAGCCGGCGCTTCAGCGCGGACCGTTCGCTGGCGACCTGCTCGATGTACTTCTTCATGGCCGCGTCGGCGCCGATGGCCTCCGCGAAGACGGACATCGTCTCAGGCGAGATGCCGGCATAGAGCTGGTTCGACTTCTCGGACACTGGAGCGGCGACGATCTGCACGTCCTTGCCGGTTCCGTACGCTGCGCGCAGCTCTCGGAGCGCGGCGCGCGCGTCGTTCTCCGACTCGTAGCGCGAGAAGTGCAGGATCGAGTCGCCGTCATCACCTGGGTCGGGGCGGCCGGACACCGGGTCGATCCGGGTGACGGTCACGCCGAACCGGCCAAAGCGCATCAACGGCGCGTAGCCGCCGTCCTTCAGGGACTTGGCGATGCCAAAGATCTTCTCGACTTTCTTGCGCGCGTCCTGCGCCGTGGCCAGCTCGGCCAGGTGGCGCTGCTCGGCCTCTCCGTCGCCGCGCGCCTTGGCCGAATCGGCCATGCTCTTGGCGCGCTTCTCTTCGTTGTAGATGGCGCCAAACACGATCGGATGAGCGCGCTTGACGTCGTCCAGGATCTCCTGACGGGCGCTTGCCGGCAGCATGTCCTGCACGACCGAGTACGCCTCGGCGGCCGCCAGCTCGTTCAGGCTGGCGTCGATCGCCGCGCGCCCCTGCTGGTACAGCGCCCACGAAGCCTCGTTGGCGCCGGCGAAATTGGACATGAACTCGTCTTTCGACCAAATCTTGCCGTCGTACGCGCCCTTGCCGGCCAGCGTGCCTGCGAACAGGGCGTCGCCTGCGACCTGGAGGTTCTTGCGCGACTGACCGGGGCCGAAGAGCACGCGCATGGACTGGCCGACATCTTCGACGCGGGTCAGGATTCCGGGCGCCAGCTCGGCGGCGCGGATCGCGGTCAGAGAGACCGTATTCAGGATGCTCGTCGTGGTGGCGAACACCTTGCCGAAGTCAGCGTCCTTCAGCGCCTTGTGGTACTGCTGGGCCAGCTTGCGGTCGTACCAGTTGAAGGTCTTGACCTTCTCATTCCGGTTGCCCCAGAACTGGACCGCGTTGTTGCGGGTGCGCCGCGCGATGTTGTTGAAGGTGCGCGCGCCGGTGTCTTCGGCGCCGTCGATCACGACGGCAGCTTCGTCGGCCATGCCGCGGAAGAACGCGGTTCCGACGGCGGCACGGTTGGCCAGCAGTCCGACGCTGTCCGCGGTGCGACCCTCGCCCTTCAGCACCGCGTCCAGGCCGCGGATGACGGCCGCGTCGGAGCGCAGACCGAACAGGCTCTTGGCGCGCTCGATCATCTCCTTCAGCCATTGGCGCGCGCGCTTGACCCACGACTGCTGCGCCATGCGGCGGTCGTTCAGGATGCGCGTGCCGTTGACCGCCCAGAACTCGGACGGACTGTAGAGCTGATAATGCGCGTTGTAGTCGAGAATGCCGTTGTTGAACGCCGCGACTACGCGCCTGTGCGAACTCTCGGCTCCCGCAATCCCGGCCGCTAGCATGTCGAACAGAAGCCCGCGCTGCTCTTTGTTGGCCTTCTTGAGCTCTGCTATCCAGGCCTTCTTCCACTCGGCCAAGATTCCGTCCTGCACTTCGCCTGGCATCATCCGCTCGGAATGGTGCAGGATTTCGTGAGTCCCGGTGCCGATGTTGGCTTCATCGGCCATCGCGCTCTTGAAGATCGTGATGAGCCGCAAGACTGGGTGATAGTTGCCGGCGACAGAGTCTGCGCTGCCCTGCTTGAAAGACACGGCCAGGTCGTCCGCGATCGCCGGGTTCTGCTCGATGAGCCAGCGCACGAAGTCTGCTTCGTCGCGGGGGATCGTGCCGTCGGCGGCCTGGCGCTCGAACTGCGCGATGATCCACTCCGGGCCGCGGCGGCGGTCCTTCGCCGCCCTGGCCTCCCGCACCACGTTGCGGGTCTCCAGACGCGCGATGACCTGCTGCACGCCGAGCCGGTACTCGGCCTCGGTGATCTTGCCGGCCTCGAGACGGGCCTCGAGCGACTTGAGCTTGGGCAGCGCGTCCGCGCGCACGGCGTCCGGCACCTTATCGAAGGCGGGGGCCGACGGCTGCGACAGGCTGAACAGGAACTCCGACGGGTCGGCGTACTTCACGTTCTTGCCGAGCACCAGCGGCCCGATCTGGATGACCTCGTCGGCCGCCACGATCGGCTGCATGGTGGCGCGGTCGTAGAAGTACGAGTGCCGCTCCGGGTCGACGCCGATCTGGCGCCACGCCGGGTCGTTGAGCGCGGCCTCGGCCATCTCCTTGGCCTGCTCGGGGGATGCCGGCTTCCAGTCGCCCTTCATCACCGCGATCGTGCCCTTGGCGCTGCCTGCGGCGATGTTCAGGGCGGCCTTCTCGACCGCGCCGAAAGTGACGTTGGTCGCCGCCGCGGTGCTCTGGTAGCCGATCGGCCTGCCTGCCGCGAAGTCCTTCTTGCGCTGCTCGTGGACGGACACGACCCAGACGCCGTGGCGATTGTATGCCGGGATGTCGAGGCGCAGGCCGACCTTGGTCCCCTCGGGCAGGCTGGCAGGCGCGTTGATGCGGTCGACCTTGTCGGACGACAGCGCGCGGCGCATGTCGGCGTCGGACGCCGGCTCCGGGACATAGTCGTAGGGCCGGACGGGGCGGTACCTGTCCACGAGCGCGCCGTACTCGGCCGCCGTGATCTCCCCGGCCTGGAGGCGCTTGGCGGCCTCCTGGAGCTCCGGCGTGCGCGGCACCTTGTTGATGTTCTGCACCGTCTCGTCGCCGCGCCGCGCGCGGTAGAAGTCGATGTCGACCTCGGCCGGATCGCCGTCGGACTCGATGTTCATGCGCTGCGACAGCCGCAGCACGTCGGCCGTCCACTTGCGAAGATCGACCTTGACGCCCCTAGGCGGCTGCATGATCTCGGCGGCCATGACGAGGAACTCGTCGCCGTGGCTGCGGTCGTCGCGCATGTAGTCGTAGGTCTGCTCGAACCCCTTGAGGTCGTTGGCATCGAGGAACTTGTCGGCCTCTTCGAGACCGGAGCCGGCGCGCTCGGACCCCGGCAGCGCCATCAGCTGCTCGGGGTTGTAGTTGCCCAGCATCTCTACGCTATTGATCTCGACCGGCGCTTCGTCCATCTCCGGGAAGCCGAACAGCCGCTCCCCGGCGTTCCAACGACGGATTGCGTCCATGTAGTCGTTGACCGAGACGCCGGACTTCTTGAGCTGCGCGGCGATGCCCGGCTGACGCCGGATGTTGTTCAGCACCTGCGGCTTGGCGCTCCTGTCCGGGCGCACGATGTACGACTTGCGGACAAAATACCCGCCCTCTTCGCGCTTCAAGAAGGTACGGTCGTCGACCTTCTTTGCGGCGACACCATCTTTGATGATGACGCCGACAAGCTTGTATCCCTTTTTCGTCGTGTGCTCGATCTCGGGCAGGTCGGTCACGATCTTGTATCCAGAGAGAGATTCCGGCGCCTCGACGACGCGGAACTGCTGGTTGTCGCCCAGCGCCTCCGGCACGGACACCGGCGGCGCCCCCGCCTCCTGGGCGGCGGTAGCGGCCTTCTCTGGGTCGGGGCGCACGCGACGGATGTCAATGCGCGAGATTGCCTCGAACAGCTCGTTGATGTCGTCGTACCCTGACAGGTCGATGTTTCGGCTCTCGACGCCCGGCGCGTTCTTGTCTTCGACCCGGTCGATAACGACGATGCGCGTCTTGGCCTTGGTCGCGGCGCGCTCGAAGGTCACGGTCGGCAGGCTGATGGAGGCGGCCAGGCGCGCGTTGGGCACCTTGCTGCGGCCCTTTTCGTCCTGCCCGTACAGCCAGTCCTCGAACCGCTTGTCGGCCGCCGGCCCCTCCGGGATGATGGCGACGACGCGGCCGCCGTCTGACAGGTGGCCGAACGCTTTTTCCAGGTGCTCGATCGCCGTCTTGCCGCCCACGCCGAACGGCGGGTTCATGGCGATGCCGTTGTACTTGTTGACGATGTTGTGCTGCTCGAAGTCCTCGTTGACCTGATCCGCGTCGGTGACGAGGCCCAGCTGCCCGGCGAGCTCCAGCGACGGCTCGATGACCCTGCGCGAGGCGTACTCCGGGAACCAGCGCGCGATGGCGCCGTGACCGGCCGACGGCTCCAGCAGCAAATCGTTGGGCATCGTGTGCAGCCACTCGACCATCATCAGGCCGATCGGCTCCGGCGTGGCGAAGTAGTCCTTGCCCTCGCGCGCCTTGTTGGAGGCGGTCTTCTTGCCGCGGCCGAAGTAGAACGACTTGGCGCGCTCCATCGGGGTCAGCGCGTTGGCGGCGTTCCGGTCGCGCGCCTTGCCGCCCATGCCCTCTTCGGCGTTCGGCTCCAGTTCTTCAGACGACTCGAAGGCGTCGACGAAGCTTTCCAGCAGCGCTCGCGCCTGTTCGCCCATCGCCATGTTCTCGGCGGCAGAGGCGCGGCGCGCGACCTTGGTCGCAAACGCCGTGCGCTCCCAGTTCGTGCCGGTGTTGAAGTACCGGAAGATGGCGTCGCTTTCCTGGCCGACGCGGTAGATGCGGCCCTCCTGTTGGATCGCCTTGGTCGGCGCCACCGGCAGGCCCAGGTTGATCAGCACGCGCTGGAACTCGCCGGTCGTGTCGTGGCCAGACCACCCAGCGTTCGCGGACGACTGCACGATGAGCAGGTTCGCTTCCGGCTTGGTGTCGTTGTTGAAGTCGTCGATCGTCTGCTGGCGCGTGTTCTTGTTGACGATGCCGTTGTAGACGCTGGCTGTCGGGAAGGCCGCGGTCAGCGTTTCGAGCGGAGACTTCATGGCGCCGAAATCCGTCGCCATGAGGTCGCCAAACTCCGCTTCCAGATCGTCAAGGAACTCGCTGACATTTAGCAAAACATTATCGTACTCGTTCGTGATCGGATTTCTGACGTTGACCTCTATGACCTGGCCTCGCTTTACATCAAATGAGAACGGATTGAACCCGCCGCCCTGGTTGTAGTCGTAGAACACGATGACTTTTCGGCCAAGCGCGTGATGCTTCTTGATGTAGTCGATGGCGGCGTTCGACTTGATGGCCTCCAGCAGGCGCGACCGCGCAAGGTAGTCAAAGTTGTCTACCACGGTCTTGTAGAAAATAGAGTACAGACCGTTCTTGGTCTCGCGCAGCCAAGTCATGGCCTGGTCGATGCGCGTGCCGATCCCTCCGTCGATGAGGATAAACTTGCGGTCGTAGTCCCGGTCCACTTCAAGCAGTCGGGTAGACAGCACGCCTTCGCTGCGGAGCCAGGTATTGAACTGGCGCTGCATGACGTCGCGGTTGACGGCAAAATCCGGCTCGGTGAGCTTGTTGTAGCGCATCCGATAGCCGAAGTGCTGCATCATGAACCGGTCGCGTGGCGACGGGTCGTTGTATCCCTTCGTCTGGCTGATCGGCTTCGGGTACTCGAACAGGTAGCCCTGCGCCCATTCGGTGTTCTTCTCGTACGCAAACGGCGTAGCCGACAAAAACACGGCACGCGGACGCGCTGAGCCTTGGCGCGCGTTGATGTAGTCTTCTTCTCGCACAAAAGCTTGAGCAAGCTTTTTAGCAAGATCTAAATACTCAGCGTTCAGCTTTTCTTTGCGCTGCTTAAGACTGATCGCATCCGATTCGGTCTTTGGCAAAATCTTTTCGATCTTCTTCAAATCCTCGACGATTTGGTCGAACTGCGCGACGGACACGCGCTCTTTCATTTTAGATCGCTTGCGAGCTCCTTCAGGGTGCAGCGTAATGGCGCGCGCGATCTCCAGCGCGCTTGTGACGGCGGCATCTTGGTTGGCCATGAGGTTGTGTGCCTCGTCGGCCACGAAGAAGTCGATCTCGCGGTCGGCCAGCGTCAGGTTGTTGGCCAGGTTGGCGTAGGTCGTGATGGCCACGCCTCGGCCCTTGTCGCTGGTGCTCTCGAGCTTGTTGATCTCGAGGTTTACCTTCTCCGCGCTGCGCGTCCACTCGTTCATCACCGCGTCGTTCGGCACGACGATGAGTCCGTTCGGCTTCCCGGACTTGACCATGCGCTTGACGATACCGAGACCGAGGAAGGTCTTGCCGGTGCCGGTGCCGTTGGCGAACAGCACGCCGTATCCGTCGGGCCTCTGCAACCGATTCTCAGCGAACAGCACATCCTGGTGCTGCGTATCGAACAGCAGCGGCAGCGTCTCGCGGATGTTCTGCAGGCTCCCGATCTCGACCGGGGTGCCTTCCGCGTCGCGCTGCGCCGCCAGACGCTCTTCTAGCGAAGCAGCGCCATCAGGCCTTTCTTTTGCGCCGGCGTCAGCATCATCTCGAGGTCCGCGATCCTCACCAGCTCCTGCTTCGTCAGGATCTCCGGCAGCACCGCCCTCAGACTGGAATCGCCCATCTTCTCGACGAACTTGCTTATCGCCTCGTTCTCCAGTCGCAGCGGCTCGAGAGCCAGGTACGCGGCCACCGCCACCGGATCGTGCCCCGCGGCCTGAAGATCCTTTGCCTGGCCGTCGAGCAGACGATCGACCTCCGGTTGGCTCATCTGGAACAGAGTCTTCATCGACCTGTTCTTGATCTTCGCCATCCTTCCGATCTGATTGAGAATCGTCACCGGGGGGAGTTGCATCGTCGTCCTCCAATGGGATTTTACCGTCTCGCACGTCCTCGATGAACTTCACCATGTACGGGCGCATGTTCTCGGCCGCGTCGCGGCCGAAGCGGTCGAGCACCATCCGGACGACCGCACGGGCGGCCGTCGTGATGTCCTTGCCGGCCGCGCCGAAGTCCCTGACCGCCTGCGCGAACAGCGGCTTGGCCTTGGCATAGGTCTCTTCGTCGAAGGTCAGGCCGGAGCTCAGCTTGCCCTTGCCGCCGAACAGCGCGCCAAGCCCGTCGATGGCGTTGGTCGCGCCGGACGTGGCGTTCTTGACCGCGGAGCCGATGGCGTCCTTGGCTTCCTGCTTGGCGGTGCGGCGCTCCTTGGCCTCGCGCTCGGTCTTGGGCTTTTCCGCCTTGCCTTGCGCGGTGCTGAAGTATTGCTCGAAGTCTGCGAACGAAACGCCGCTGGAAATGAATTGCGGCAGGGATTCTCCGGCTTGGTCGTCCGCGTAAAGCTCTCCGTCGAAATCCAAGCCGCGGCTGATGACATTCGGCTCGTCAGGAGAAAAGCTGGTGCCGTTTTTCGGAGCGCGGATGTCTTGCCGGTACTCCAGGTTGTTTTCGCCGCCAAACTTGAGGATGTACTCGCGCCACGCGAACCCGTTGGGAAGCTCATTCCAGCTTGCCTCGGTAGGACTGCTGACGAGCGGCGTCTTCGGATCTTCCTTGGCGCGGCGCATCCTCTCCACGAGGCCGGGGTCGTTGTCTGGGAAAACAGACCGCCGATCCTGAGACTGGCGCTCGTTGACGGGATCCGTAAGCCATGGGCGGCTGCTTTCCTCCTCGATCAGGTCGTCGATCAGGCCGTCGACGTCCAAGATGTCGCTACCGGCCGGTGCGCCGGACTGCGCCGCGATCAGCGCGCGCAGGTTCCGCTCGGCGGCCTTGTCGTCGAGATCCATGTAGTACGGGTCGTCGATGACCTCGGCGATCTGGCTCTCGTCCAATCCGGCCTCGACGGCGTCGTCGAACAGCGCCTTCGGCAGCCGGTCGTACTTGTTCGACAGCGCCATCTCGGGATGGTCGACGGCGTTGTTCGCGGTGAAGAACGAGTACGCGAACCCGGTCGGGGTCACGCTGCGCGCGTTCTTCGTCTCGATGCTCGAGCCGCCGTACTGGCTCCACATCTTCGAGCCCTCGACCGGGTCGACCGGCGCCACCTCGAGGTCGGCGTTGAAGCGCCCCCACAGGAGCGTCTTCTTGGTGTACGGGTCGCCGAAGTGGTTGGGGTCGAACGACAGCCGCCACGGCGGCAGACCGGTCAGGCGCTCGATGCGGCCGACGGGGTTCTCGATCGCCCACACCGGCGGCTTGAAATGCTCGATGGTGGCCAGGGTCTGCTGGACGAGCTTGACCGACGCCACGGTGCGGCCGTCCTTGTCCTTGGCGGAGAAGTGCCGCGCGCCGCTCGACGCGAAGTCCGTACACGGGCAGGCGGCCAGCACGGCGTAGATGTCCATGCCGTCGAAGTCGCCGAACCAGTCGCTGAAGAACTCGGTCGAGAAGGAGTTGACGTCGCCCATCTCCGGGTCGTTCTGGATGTCGAACCGGAACACGTTGTAGCCGGCGTCCTCCCACGGGCGCGACCACTCGCCCGTGTAGTCGAACAGGGACAGCACGACCTTGTTGCTATTCGGGCGGTTGGGCAGGTTGTTCTGGGCCTCGGCGTTGGCGCGCCACTCGGCGACCTTCTGCGCGGCCTCTTCGACCGTCATCCAGCCGCTGTCCTTCTGGTAGACGCGGACCTTGTCCTGCAGCCTGACGACCTCTTGCCGCGCCGGTGGGTCGAACAGGTGATGGACTTTGAATTCGCCGCTCGACTGGCTGGACTCGGCCGCGTCGAACTGCTCACCGATCTCCTGCACTTCCTCGTCGGTCGCCCCGACGACCTCGTCATCAGCCGCGCTGCTCTGCGCTTGCGCGGCCTTCGCGCTCATTTCGTTGGCGCGGATGACGGCCGGATCGTTCTCGTCGTACAGGAAGTCTTCGATGGCCTGTCCGCGGGTCGACCCCTGCTGCACGGCGTTGAGCACTGCGCTGCGGATCGGCGAGGCGTCGGCCGTGACCTCGATCTGGTCCTGAACGCCTGCCGCGACGATCTGCGCCAGCCGTGGGTTGAGCTTGGCGTCAGACGCGGCGCCCAAGATATGCACGGCCTTCGGCTTGATCTCGGCGAGGAACTTCGTGAATTCCTCCGGCGACACGGCCTTCTCGTTGGACGGAATGCCGACTACGAAGTTAGTAGCGTTTTTGCTTACTCCTGAAGGCGGAGACAGTATCTTGACGATCTCCCGGTAGGCGTCAGCCATCGAGAGCTTTCCGGTTTGGATGGGAATGATGATCTTGGCAAGGTTGCCGTAGGTCTGCGGCCACATCCAATTCCTGTACTTCTTCGCCAGCTCGATGCTTGCATCCTGATCGCCGACAACGTCAGGCATTACCATCATCGGAGCCGGGTATTCGGAGCCTGGCTGCATCTCTGCAGGGTTGGCTTCTTCGATTGCCTCCAAAATCGCGTCGTATTTGGAAAGGATCGCGTCAAAGTCCAGCACCTTGAGGCTTTCGTTCCCAGACTTCAGGCCGCGACGGAACGCGCCGAACGCGCCGGAGTCGATGAAAACGGCCGCGCCTTGGTTGACGACTGCATTCGCCAGCGTCTCGATGGCCGGCTTGGACAGCTCGCCGACGTCCACGCCGACGCCCCGGAGGTCGAGCCCACCGGCGGCCCTTGCGCCGACGCCAAGGTCGCCGATGCGCGAGAGCCCGGAGGCGTACCGGCGCACCCGCGCGCGCAGCGCGTCGATCGGGTCGCCCATGTCGAGACGATCCTGCTTGCGCTTCGCGGCCGAAGTTTCCGGCTTCTTGCCTTCAGCGCCGCGGCTCTCCTTGTCGCTTTGGAATGCGCTCAAAGCCTCGTCGATCTTCTTGAACGTGCCCAGGTCGAGCGTCGGGGCTCCCGTGATTCCTGACCCCGGGAAGGTTGCGTTCATCATCAGCATGTAACGGCGCGGCCCAAGCGCCTCGGTGCCGCCGACACGCCGCAGCGTGTAGTTGAACTGCGTCGTCTTGCCGTCTCGCTCGACTTTGACCGTCGCGCCCCACTCGTTGCTCATGCCCTTCTTGAGCTTCAGCCCAGCGGCTTCTGCTGCCGCATTGTCGCGGTCGACAGAGGCGGAATCGGCATCCTGCTCCTGCGCGCCATCGACACTCGCCGCCTCGACGGTCGCCGCGTCGTCCATGCCATCGAACGCCGCGGCACGCGGGTCGTACTTGACGCCCATGTACCAAGACTTGAGGTAAGGGCGCACCGCGTCGCCGAGATCGGCCAGCATGGCCTTCGAGTACGCCGCGAACGAGCGCGCGCCCTTCTCGATGTGGTAGCCGGCAAGGGTGATGCCGTCCATCATCATCTCGGGGTCGATGCCGCTGTTCAGGCGGCCGAGCTTCTTCCGCAGGCGTTCACGCGCCGCGGCTGCAGCGTCCTCGGTGAAGACCGTGTTCGCGGACGGTGCGGCTACTTGCCCTTGGCCTTCATTTGCTTGACCGCCTCCAGCATCGCCGCCTTGATCTTGGGGTTCGCTTCCACGCGGCGCACCAGTCTCTCCAGTCCCGACGGGGGCTGGCCGCTGGTTGCTCGGGGCGAAGATGTCGGCCTGAGACCCGGCTTGTTTCCTTGCGGCATCGCTCTCACCTCTCATGCGGCTAAGGGTTTGCAGCTTCGTCGGCGTTTCGGCATCGCCGAACATGCTCATGCTGCCCTTCGAGTCGTCGAACGACTTGACGGCAGCAGCGTACTCCTGCAGGAACTCCGTGATCGCGCGCGCGCTCCGGATGTTGCTGTTCATGAACTGCAGGATCTCGCGCGCCTCGGGGCTGATCGAGTCGCCGAACATCCCGATCTGCGACAGGAAGTCCTCGATGCTACGGCCCTGCGCGCGGAGCTGCGACAGGGTCTCGACCGCCTCGGTGATGTCCTGGCTGATGTCGTAGCCTTCGACCGTGCGGGTCTTGGCAAGCTCTGCGGACGCGCGCACGAGCGCCGTGCCGACGTTCTTCAGGTCGGGGGACGGCGACTCGATAAGCCGGGCCAGCGTCTCGCTCTTGCCGTACGCCTTGTACATGATGGCGTTGCGGATGCGGCGCAGGCCGGACTGGGCGATCGTGCCGTCGGCCGCGTTAAAACCCGACTGCTCGTTGGTGCTGTACCCGCGAAGCGCGTTGTTGATGGCCTGGATGTTGTTGGCGTTCAGCGGGATGTCGCCCGTCTCGCTGACCTGGATCATGTCGAGCCCGGTCATGCGCTCGGCGTCGAGCGCGGCCTGCTCCATGTCGGCAAGCTGCAGGCCTGCCGCCTGGTTCGACTGGATGGCGAGGGCGCGCGTGTCGGCGTCCTGCGTGATCCGGCGCACGAGAATCGGCTTCTTCATGCCGCGGATCGCGGCCGGGTCGAGGCCGAACTGCGCGGCGTTTTCCTCGAGCTGCTTGCGGTACTCGGCCGACGTGTTGTTGTCGTAGGCGAGACCGATGCCCTCGAACCGGCCGTTGCCGCCGACGATCACGTCGTCCGACGTAAGCGTGGGCGCGCCATAGTCCATCGTCTTCGACGTGTCGGACAGGCGCTCGAAGTCCGGGTTGCGCGCGATCTCGGAGATCTGGACGTTCGACGCGGCGCGCGTACGGTCGCGCGGCTGGTTGACGCCTTCCTTCATCGAGGCCTTGATGCTGTCGGCTTCCACGACCGCCCACTCGCCTTCGAGCTTTTCGCTGCCGGCGATGATGGTGGTCTTGCGGCGCCGTTCCAGCGCCTCGCGCTCGGTGCGCGGGGGCTCGGTGGGCGGCGTGGGGTCGGCGGGGGGCGTCTCCGTTTCTTGGTCGTCAGAGATCGTGGGAAAACGGATAGGGGGAGGCTCGGTCTGCGCCTGCTCCTGCTCACCGGCCTGCTGCTCACCGCCAAACAGCGCGCCGAGCTCGTCGATCGGGCTCTTCGGCTCTTGGCCTACTTCTTCCTCTCGCGCTCCCGGTTCTTGTCCTTCCGACGCTGCTTGCTGGGCTTCAGGGGCTTGAGTGCCATCGACGGTTTCCTGTGTGGCGGGGGTGGTCTGGTCGGGGTCGCGCTTGGAAAGGACGCCATCTACGAGCGGCCCGTAAATCCTTTGCAGGTCGTCCCACTTGTTGTCGTTCAACGCGCTCTGCAACGCAACGAACTCGCGCTTTTCGCTGTCGGTCAGCTCCTGGCCGGGGATCTCTTCCTCGGTCAGGTCGCCATTGGCGTCCGTGACCGTGGTGTACCCGCCCTCGGATTTGTCGATCAGGGTTTCCAGACGACGTTGTGCATAGTTGACCAGCTCGTCGCTGGGACGCGCCTGGGCGCTCGTGGGCGCCGCAGGGGGCGCCTGCGGCTCGGGCGCGGCTTGGGTAGCACCAGGCGCCGCCGGGCCTGCCTGCGGCCCCTGTGGAGGCTGGGCAGGGGCTGGCGAGGGCGACGACGGCGCCTGGGCTGCTGAGGGGAACTTCTTTTGCCATTCGGCTAGCGCCGCGTCGAGATCGCTGAAGGCCTTTTCTTTTGCGGACCGCTGGCGCGCAGGTCGCGCCTCTTGGCCGCGTCGGATCATGTCGCCGAACTGGCCCCAGTTGCCGAGGGCGTCTTGGCGCGCTCGATCGGCCGCGACCTCCGGGCTTTCGCCGCCGTTCAGGAACCGCACGCCGGCGGCCACGCCGGTCGTGCCGCCGGCCATGAGGCCGCCCTGCATGACGGTCTGCGTGACCGTGTCGGCCATCTGGTTCAGGTATTCCTGCCAGCCGGCTTCTTGGTTCAGGCCGATGCGGGGGAACTTGTCGACCAGGAACTGGCCGGTGGTGGTCAGCGCCTCGCCGGGGATCTGCTGCTTCAGCTGGCTGGCAAAGAACTTGCCCAGCTCGTCCGTGCTGCCGATGCCGCGGCCGGCCTTCTTGATGCTGTCGATCAACGGCCCGAGGCCGAACGACTCGCCGATGATCTCGAAGGCAGAGTACAGACTCGCGCGGGTCGCAGCGTCTCCAGCGGACAGGCCGCTGGTCAGGCCGGTGTTGTACTCCTGGCCGAAGCTCTGCAAGCCCATGCCGCCGAGCGCCACGGGCGTTGCCGCGCCGCCGGAGGCCGCTGCGGCGATGAGGATCGGAACCTGCTGCGCGATGGACGAAACCGCGCCCTCGAAGTTGCGGCCCAGGAAATCCTTGCTCTCGCCGATCTCGTTGGTGAAGCCGCGCAGCCGCCGCGAGATCTCGGACCCACGCGGGTCGGAGTACCCGGCAAGGCCGGCCGCTGCCTCGCCAAGACCGGCCGAGGCTCGGGCAAATTCCGCGGCGCCCTTGGCGGCGCCGCGCGCCACCGGGTTGTTGAGCAGCGGATTCTCGCGCCACTCGCGCGCGCGCTCGAAGTTGAAATCCGTCGGGCCGATCGTGCCGGTAGTCTCGGTGCCTGGCATGGCGCCGAATCGCGCTGCGTCCAGGGCAAGCGTGCGTGCGGCGTCCGGGTCGACGCCTTGGCCGATAAGACGACGCGCGCGCATCTCCGCACGCGGGTCGACCTTGTTGCGGACAGAATTGTCGGGCAGAGCGCCGCCAAGCGTCGCCTGGTCGCGCTTCTTGTCGACCAAGCCGTAACGCTGGTTCAGCTCACGCGCGATGTCGCTCAGCGCGCGCGCATTGAACGGCGCGTCGACGCCTACGTCGCCGGCCATGGCCAGGCGCTCTTCGGGGGTCGCGGCGTTGTACTGCGCCTCGAGAACGCGGCGCAGCGCCGGGCTGACCGGCATCATCGAGGGCTGCACGCCGTCCGGTGCGATCCGCTTGCCGTCGCTTTCGGACGCAAGGTCTTTGCGCTCCGGCGTGAAGGCATCCTTCAGGGTCTGGAACTCGCGCGAAAGGACTCCCCCGACTCTGGACATGATGCCCGGCTGCTCGGCTTCGGCCGGGGCGGCAGGCGCGCCCGGCGCAGCAGCGGCGCGGCGCGTAGTAGGGCTGACCTGGGCAGCAGGGGCCGCTACTTGGGCAGCAGGGGCAGCCGCGGGGGCGGCGGGGGCGGCGGGGGCGGCGGGGGCGGCGGGGGCAGGCGGCGCCAGGAACTCGCCGCGCAGCGCGTCGGCATCTGCGCCGGCGTGCGGGGCGATCCAGTAGTCGAAGTAGGCTTCCTTGGCGGCCGCCTTGTCGGCGGCGCTCAGCGCGGCGAACTCGGGCTTGGCCTCGATGCTGGCCCAGGGCGGCGCGGCGTTGAGATCCGGCGCGCTGTAGCTCGGCTTCGGCGGCTTCGGGCGCGGCGGCGCGGCTGGTTTCTTCGGCTTGGCAGGCGACGCAAATGCGCCGCTGAAATCTTCGTTGATGTCCATGAGGCGCCTGGGTAAGAGGGAAGCCCTGTGAAGGACGCGACGAGCTTACTGTGGCGGTTTGATGCCAAGCAGCTCGTCGAACTTGGGATTCCTTGTAGCAGGCGCCGGCCTATTCGACCCGGCGGCGGGGGCCGGCGCGGGGGCCGGCGCGGGGGCGGCTGGCGCGCTCTCGAACCCATTGGCCGTGTTGAACACGGCGTTCGCCTCGGCGGCAAGCTGCTCAGGCGTCTTGGCCTTGCTGCCCAGGACTGCCTGAGCGCCGGCGTTGGTGCGGACGTAGTTGCGAACGAAGTCCGCGCGCGACTGACTCTTCGCGCGCTGCACCATCTCGAATGCCTGGGCCGGGGTCGTCGCCACGCCGTTTTCCACCAGCCACTCCGCGGTCTGCACCGCGGCCGGCTTCAGGCAGA
>Ga0209229_10000226_pt1 | contig 22357 bp, 16 predicted proteins | sample SanBayMetagenome_FD_187466 | JGI IMG/M metagenome (GOLD analysis project Ga0209229, IMG submission 187466) | Freshwater and sediment microbial communities from dead zone in Sandusky Bay, Ohio, USA (SPAdes) (version 2) | ecosystem: Environmental > Aquatic > Freshwater > Lentic > Sediment... | reverse complement strand
TCGCCGCGACTGTTGACTTACCAACCCCGCCCTTGCCTGACGAGACGGCGATCAGGTTCTTCACGCCGGAAAGCGCCGCGCTGCGTTGCATTTGCATCCCCCGTTCACGGACAAGGACATCCACCGAGGCGTTCGGGAAGTGCGCCGCAATCGTAGCCTTGCAATCATGGTCGAGGCGCCGTGCGACCCAATGAAGGGGCTGTACGGCCTCTAAAAACACTCGTACGCGATCACCGGCAACTTCCACGCCGTGGATAGCACCCAGTGCTCCAAGCGTCAGGTTTAGATCCGGATCAATGATTGGCTCGAGAAGCTGCTGAATCTGCTGTGATGTCATGGTTCGTAACAATTCTGATGGTGACAACTCAAACCACAAAAATACCCCTAACTCCGTATCTTTAAGCTTTCACGTTTCATTCTTGGAGTACACAATGAAGCATGCTCTCCTCGTTGCGACGTTTGCTGCCTCGGCAGTGATCAGTGTCGCGCAGAAGCCTGCCACGACTTCCGTCAATCCAGCCAGCAGCGTCCCGATGACGTTGACACCGGCTGACCTTACACCACAAGGACCAATCAAGGCTGAAGAAACGACGCAAGGCGTACTCTTCAAGCGCGTATTTACAACAGACGTTCGTTCGCAGTTCCACTACTGGCCGTTTGGAACAATTTCGAACGACATCTTCAAGTACGATGCAAAGTCAGGCACTCTGAACATTGCACGTAACAAGGCAACGTTCAACCTCCAGAATCAAATCGCTGGAGTTGAAATCGGTGTCGTCCGCTCTGCTGACAACGGTGGTTCATGGAACTTCGACGTTGTAGTTAGCTCGACGGACATCTTCTTTGGTATGCCAGTTCTCGGCTGGGTAAATCCAGACGACTTGTCAGACCCAGCGCAATATCCTGTGATGATTTACGGCATCCGCTACCCAATGCCGAACCTCAGCTATGGCGGCACGAGCATGTGGAACCGTACATCGGCTGGCGCATATGAGCTTCCGATGAACGATCAAGCTCGCCCAGGTGCTGGTTATGAGTTCCAGTTCGGTGATGTACACGGTGACAACTCAAGTGGCGCAGTTCACCTTGCTGGTACACTCAATCCAGATGATGGCGTTCAGTACGGTGCATACGGCTATTTCAACTTCAACCTTGTTGTTGAGGACTTTGGTCAGGTGCCTACAATCCCAGCAGCTTGGGGTCTGGATAAGTGGCGTCCGAGCACAGTGGTAAACTCTTCGTTTAACGCCCCTATTGCACTTGGCGGTGACAAGGATGGTGGTCTGTACGCTGTGTTCAACAACTTCCCAGCTGAAGAGCAAGATCTTCGCTCAGTGGAAGTATCGATGTCAACAGATCAGGGCAAGACATGGTCAAACCCGGTTTCTATGCCAACGAATCTTCTCGATCAGTATGCACAAGCAACTGGCGGCGACATTGCATTCCAACCAAGTGTCACAGACTTCAACACGCCATATGATGGTGGTTCGTTGATCGTTACTGGCCCAGAGCAGTTCTCATACTTCTTCCGTTTGGCAACCGGTCAGCGCAACGTTGCAGACCCAAGCCAGATCGACACAGTTCTCTCGTTCAACATTGCAGAAGCCAAGTACGATAAGGGTACATGGTCGCTCGCAAAGGTTGCTGAGCTGAACTCGTACGGTTTCTACATGGTCAGCGTGCAAGACTCGATCTCGCAAGCAGTTGGCGCTCCAGCAATTCAGTTGTCGGGTAACGGCCGTGGTCATGAAATGCAATCAGCTGTAACAGCTGACGGCAAGAACATCGTTGTAAAGTGGGTCGACATCAACCCGAACCGTCCGAAGGAATTCAGCGGTGTGCGCGTATTCGACGGTCCGACAAACGGACTGTACACTGAGCTTGATCCGCTCACGCAGGTCTTCGATACAGACATCTTCATCGCGTCGCGTGCAACAAGCAGCAACAGCTGGACAGCGGCCAAGAACGTCACAGACGACGAGGACATGGCATATCGCACATACATGCCAGACGTTGTCAAGAGCGTCGATGACATTCCACTTCTTCGCATTCTCGGAACAGGCCTTGGTACAATCTCAAGCCTGCTTCCAAAGCCAATCGCACAACTCGTGTACAACGGTCAATCAAGCATCGACTACGGTACAACAGCAGTTGTTGGTGTTGAAGAAGAGCAGAACTACTCGTTTGCTATGAGCTCGATTTCGCCAAATCCAGTATCTGGTTCGGCGCAAGTGAGCTTCACGCTCGACAATGCAGCAATAGTAGCAGTTGAAGTCTACAACATGCTTGGCGCTCAAGTTGGTGCAGTTGCAGCTCAGCAACTCCCAGCTGGTGCACACGGTCTGAACGTTGATGCTTCGACACTTGCTGCGGGCACATACAACGTTGCGCTCGTCGTAAACGGCACACGCATGATGAAGCCATTCGTTGTTGTTCGCTAAGCGAACTCGACAGGTCACGAAATCGTTATCTTGGGGCGGCAGACGCAAGTCTGCCGCCCCTTCGTTTTATGTATCGACTGGTACCACACATGATGCTTCGTATTCTCCTTGCCGTCGCTGTTGTTCTTCACGCAGGTATGATGTTCGCCCAAGAGTGGCAGATGGCCCTGCCGCAGCGGGCCACGTACTCGATCGCTGTCAATCCGAAAAATTCGGCATCAATCATCGCGGGCAACATGGCACGCACGATGTTCTCGTCGCTCGATGGTGGGCAGACGTGGCAAGAGGTGTTCGTAGGCGATGCCGGAGGCGTTTCGCTGCTGACAACGGTGATGTTTCACCCTGTTGATACGACGATCATCTTTGCTGGAGGCCTGGGCTTTACTGGACTTGATCGCTCAACGAATAGTGGCGAATCCTGGCAGAATGTTTTGGCCGACCCTGTAGGGCGACGGTTCGAGGTAGCGAGCTCTAGCGCGATTGCCGTCAATCCATCGAATGCGGACATGATGTATGTCCTTCGAAGCAATCCCGCAATCGTCTACCAAAGCAACGACCGCGGAGAGACATGGGATTCGCTAAGCGCTATTCCAGGGCTTGGTGCAACTGATAAGATGCTTGCACTTGCTGTAGATCCCAAGAATCCATCTGTCATGCTCGCTACTGGTGCTCGCACAATGATGTTCCGATCGACCGATGCAGGAAGATCGTGGACAGTTGTTGATACACTTCGCACGTGGCCCGATGCAGAAGGCGCACACATTCGCTTTAGTCCAACACAGCCAAACCGAGTCTATACTGCAGCGCGGTTCAATCAGGGTCCACTCACGATGAACGGAGGAGTTCACGTCAGCAACGACAACGGCATCTCCTGGGAACCAATGAAGTTTGTTGATACGGCCATCAATGCACTCGAGGTGTATCCAACCAAAAGTGGCGACGAGATGTTTATTGGCGGTGCATCAACGTTGGTAAGCGTCCCAGGCATGAAGGGCGATTCGATTGTCATGCGCTCAGCAGACGGTGGAACAACGTGGCAAGATCTTAGCAACGTCGCATGGACACCGAACGAGCTCGATGTGTTGGCAGCAAACGTGTGGGGATTCGCTCGCACTGAGCTCGACGGTCGACCTGAGATCCTGATGGCAACCGAATGCGGTGTGTATCGATCAACGGCTGTTACTTCAGTGAAAGAACAACCAAACACTGCGTCAGTGATTAGACTTGAACTGCGTGGCGACATGCTCCGCATTGTCCTGCCCGATGGCGTCACGCAAGGTGTTGTCGTGATCTCCGACATGCTGGGTCGCGCTATTGCGCAGATTCCATGTCATGCAGCAACCGAGCATAACATCGGCTTCCCTGCCACATCAAGTGGCACGTATGTAGCAAGTGTTGTCGCCGGACAGCATCGTGCGGCAATTGTTGTTCAGCGATAAACCTTCGAGGAGTACTTTCCATGGTGCGACGATTCATTACCCTATGCATCCTAGCGGCTGCGCTCGCGGCATTAGGCGTGTGTAGCCTTAGCGCACAGCAATGGAAGTTGCTCAACCCTGTTCTATCGCATACGATCGTTGTTAATCCTCAAAATCCGCGCAGTCTCACCGTTGGGAATTGGGCTAATCAGATCTATCGCTCATGGGATGCAGGGCAGTCATGGTATCGTTTCGAGATTGGTAGCACAGACGTTCTCAACTTTGTGACCTCACTTGCCATTTCCCATGCTGATACAAACGTGATGCTAGCAGGGGGCTTCTCCTTCGATGGCATTACGCGTTCAACCGATGGTGGAGCAACATGGAAGCGCGCGCTCAACGATACAACTGGCAACGGGCGCATGTGGTTTGTCTCCGAGGCCATCCTTGAATCGCATGATAATCCCGGCACGTTCTACGCGGCACGCGGTTCTAGCAATAATGGAATCTGGCGGAGCACAGACAACGGAGCCAAATGGGATAGCATCAGCGTTATCTCACGCGGCATCACACAGCAGTTGTGCACGATTGCTCAACGTCCGGACAGCGGCAACGTGTTCTTTCTCGGTGTAAAGGGTGGACGTATTCTTCGGTCGGAGGATCGGTGCCTCACTTGGCGTCCAGTGCCCGTGCTCAATGGTGCAACGAGCATCAAGGGTGATGCTGAGATTCCGAAGATCGTGTTCTCTCGTGAAGATCCACGAATTGGATACGCGGTAGTGTCCGCCACGTCACCTGACTCACTTGGCAACAATGGCGGCGTGTTAGCAACAGTCGATGGTGGAGCAACATGGAATCGCGTCGGGTTTCCAGACACTAGCTTCTGGTCGGTCGAGGTTACGGACGTCCCTACCAACGTTGTCGTCGGTGGATTCCGGATCTCAAACCGTCCGACGGTGTTGGTCGGAGATGGCTTGATCTACTCGTCTTCAACAGGTGGAGCAACCTGGGATCGGTTCGATGACATCGTCTGGGGACAGAACGAACTCGACGACACACTGCGCAACGCTTGGGTATTGCGATTCGAACCAGTCCTGCGCAAACTCTATCTAGCGGCAGGCACAGGGACGTTTGTCAGCGATGTGCCTGTGAGCGTGGATGAAACGACAATCACCGACGCACACAGCGATCTACAATGTTCGATCGATGGAACGATGCTGGTCGTGCGCGATCAACAGACACGTTCGTCGGCATCCATGTGGGCGCTGTATTCGATGCAAGGCACACGTGTTGGTGGTGGACCAATCACATCGCCTCAGAGTGAACGCATCTCGATTGGGACCCTCCCTCAGGGTCAGTACTTGTTGACCTGGGGTGATGACCAATACTTCCGCACAGCGCACATAGTGATTTTGCGCTGATCCTGCATTACATCGTAAGGTTCGTATCGACCTTGTCCAACACAACCGTGTTGTCGAGCGAGCCGAGGCGATCAATGCTGCATGTGACGACATCACCTGGCTTCAACCACCATGCTGGATCGTACACCTTTGAGCCGTTGAGTTCAAGGAAGCATCCAGTTCCACATGTTCCGCTGCCGATTACGTCACCAGGATACAGCGTAACGCCATATGATGCGCGCTCGATGATCTGCGCGAACGTCCACGTCATGTCCTTGACGTTTCCACGCGATACTTCCGTTCCGTTGATGACGGTCTTCATACCAAGGTCGTACTGATTGCCGACTGGTGTCGATGTTGTCACATCAGCCAGTTCGTCGAGAGTTACCAGCCACGGACCCAACGTTGTCGCAAAGTCCTTGCCCTTGGCCGGACCGAGGTTGAGCTTCATCTCGAGCATCTGCAGATCGCGCGCACTCCAATCATTCATCACCATCAGACCCGCAACATACGCGTCTGCGTCAGCCGCCTTGATGTTACGCCCCTGCTTTCCGATTACAATCGCACACTCAAGTTCGAAGTCGAGCTTTCCGAGATGGAGATCTTGCACATGCACATCTCCCGGACCTGACACGGCCTGATGGTTCGTGAAGTAGAAGATCGGAATCATATCGAACTCTGGAATCATCTCAACACCGCGGTTACGTCGTGCGGCTTCCACGTGCTGTCGGAACGCATAGCCGTCGCGCATGGACGTTGGGTGTGGGACTGGAGAGCGCAACACTGTTCCCTCTTGCGGCACAGAAACGCTCTGCTGCGTTGCTGCATCTGCAACAAGGAACCACGACATCACGCTGCGAGCATCGTGCATTGCGTCCTCACCTGCACGCAAGAACCCAAGCATCTCCGATGGCATGTCTGCACAGGCTAGCAGCACATTACCCTGACTGCGTGCCGCTGTATGAGCTGTTGCGCAATCGATGATACGGTCAGCAGCAAGGATTCCAAGACGTTCCGAGCCATGTGCGAGATACGTTACGAGTTTCATGATGTGTCCAGTTCTAAGAAAGTGTCACAAACTTACGACAAGGGCCCGCTGGGGCAAGAATACCCCGGCAGGCCCATGATTGTGTCTACATGTACGTACGCCGTGTGTTCGTCTTAGCGTCCGAGTGCGTGGCGCAGCGAAAGTGTTCCCACTGTTCCAAATCCGATGAGGAACATCAACTGGAATGGAATCGCAGCAATCTCCAGATACGAGATCGATGTGAAGATGCCAAACACAAAGTAAGCTGCAAGTGCGAGTTCTACGACGACGATCCAGCTGATCTTCTTTTGCACGTAACGCTTCTTACGCCATTCGTCGTTGTTTGCTTCAATCTTGAACTTCGGTGTGCGCTTAAACTCTGTCTTATGGCCAATAAGCGCCTCAAACACTGCGCGTGTGTTGTTGACTGCCAGACCCATTGATCCTGCCATGAAGACTGGGAACAAGAGCAAGCGGCGTTGCCAATCGAGGTGAATCGCACGTTGTGCGTATGTATAGAACAGGAACGTCGAGATGCTCGCCAGAACGAAGATGGACATCATCGAGAAGAACGCGTCGTAGCCACCCACCTCATTCTTAATGATCACGATCGGCACATTCAGGAATGCCACCATCATGATGAACGGGAACACAATGTTGCTTGTCAGGTGCACGGTGCATTCAAGCTTGTGCTTAAGTGTGAGCTTGCTCCGCCATACCGCCGGGAGAAGCTTCTTGGCAGTCTCCACAGCACCCTTCGTCCAGCGGAACTGCTGTGTCTTAAGCGAATTAATATCGGCTGGAAGCTCAGCTGGTGATGTTACGTCATTGAGGAAGACAAAACGCCATCCGTTAAGCTGCGCGCGGTACGAGAGATCAAGGTCTTCAGCGAGCGTATCGCTGTGCCAATTGCCTGCGTCGATAATCGTCGCCTTGCGCCAGACGCCGCCCGTACCATTGAAGTTGATAAAGAAGCCAGCCTTGTGACGGATTTGCTGTTCAATCACAAAATGTCCGTCAAGCGCGAGTGCCTGTGCACGAGTGAGGAATGAATACTCCTCGTTGAGGTGCTCCCAGCGTGTCTGCACCATACCAATCTCGGGATCTGCGAAATACGGCACAGTCTTCATCAAGAAGTCTGGGTGCGGCACGAAGTCAGCATCAAAGATTGCAATGTACTCGCCCCGTGCAACTGCAAGACCCTCCTTGAGTGCACCCGCCTTGTACCCTTGACGGTTCGTGCGATGAATATGCTTGATATCAAATCCCTCGAGCTGGAATCGTTCTGCCAGCTTCTTTGAGAGATCGAATGTCTCGTCTGTTGAATCGTCGAGCAATTGAATCTCGAGACGATCCTTTGGGTAATCGATCGCGCACACTGCTTCGACCAGTCGATCGACAACATACAGTTCGTTGTAGAACGGCAGCTGGATCGTTACCAGCGGGAGCTCATCTGTCGCAACAGGCGGGTCCTTATGGGTGATCTTCTGCGTCTTGTGATAATAGTAGATCATCACAAGGCCGTGCAAACCAAATGCAAAGAGCACGCACAGCGAGAGGAAGTAGGCGCCGAGGAGGAAGTCTTCCATGGACGGAATTGAACCCTGGTGGTACAAGAGCAAACGAAATGTCTTCGGGAGAAGACCGCTCACCAGTCGGAGACAACCGCAAGGAGAATGTCATCGGCGATGCGTCGGATGGCACGATCAGCAGCACTGCGTCTGCCCTCGGTTGCCTCGGCAACATCATAGACGTCGGAATTTTCGAACGTCTTCTTCCACACTACCTTGTTTTTCACCGCATCGAAGTACTCAACTTCGACCGCGACGACGATGCGACGTTGACGTTCCAGATCGCCTGTTTGAATCGTGACAATTTGATCTTGTACACGAGTAAGCACGGTAGAGATCCGGGCATCACCGTTGTCTTCAACTACCTGAACGGTGTTGTCGCTTCGGAATCTTCGCACGAGCGTTTCCGTACAGAACTCGCGAAACGTGGGATCTCCAAATCCACTACGATCGATAACAGAGCCAATCGAAATCGTAGCGATGTGATCAGGAACACTTCCCCCGCGGAACGAGTAGCACGATGTCAGCGCACATGCGATGAGCACCAAAGCACTATGCGAAACTAGATGACGAACGGTGCTGACTTCATGAAGGAAGAATGAAAGGTTTTTCATCGTGTTCCCTCTCCCACAAATGGGTTCGTGCGGCGCTCGTGACCGATGGTAGTTGTTGGTCCATGACCAGGGAAAACTTGGTAGTCGTCGTCAAGAAGAAAGAGTACGTTGCGGATTGATTGTAGCAGGGTTTCCTCATCGCCCCCTGGCAAATCAACACGTCCGATGCTACCAGCAAACAGGGTGTCTCCGGCAAACACGCGCCGTGTGGCATCATCGACGAAACATACACCGCCCTCGGTGTGTCCCGGAGTGTGCAGCACGCGGAGCGAGCCAGCGCCGCTCGGCGTAACAAGCGTCGTGGCATTGGTGATGCACTCGACCTCGTCAACGGGATCGATCGTGAATGGGAGCGGCCAGATGGTGTGCTTCATTGGGTCAGTAAGCCGGTAGAGATCCGCCTGATGGACAACCACGCGAGCACCTGTGGCACGCTGGAGCTCGGTACAATCGGCCGTATGATCCCAGTGCGTATGCGTCAGGAGGATATCCGTGATCCGCACACCCAGGCGCTGTGCTTCGGCCATGACCGTTGCAGCCGATTGAAACGGCGCATCGACCACGTAGGCCGTGCCGGTGCTGGGTGAGCTTACCATGTAGCACCAGGTGGCTACAGGTGGACATTCGAGGGCGAACACTGAGGTCATGCACGAAGTTACGGACAGCGCTGGATGGAACCTGTGCGGATTGTATCTTTGTTGTCGTCATCAACCAATACACGCGCCATGGAACAAGCTCCAACCGTTGTCAACTACGTACCACTGATGATCATGATCGTCATTGGTATCATTTTCGGTCTGACGAACATTTTCGCGGCCGAATTTCTCGGTCCGCGTAAAAGCACGCGTGCTAAGCTCTCCACCTACGAATCAGGTATGGAGCCAGTGAAGACAGCTCGCGAGCGCTTCACGGTGAAGTTCTATCTCGTGGCGATGATGTTCATTCTGTTCGACATCGAAATCGTGTTCATGTATCCGTGGGCTGTGCAAATGCGCGAGCTCGGCGGGTATGGTCTTGCAGCCATGGTCCTCTTCATGGTACTTCTGTTCAGTGGCTACCTCTACGTAATTAAGAAAGGTGCTCTCCGATGGGATTGAACGAGCAAATCGCGCGCGACGGTTTTGTTACCACAACAGTCGAATCCCTTGTCACATGGGCTCAGAAGAATTCCCTCTGGCCGATGCCGATGGGTATCTCATGCTGCGCTATTGAGATGATGGCCTTTGGTGGTCCCCGTGCTGATTCGTCACGATTTGGTTCAGAACGCTTCTCGTTCTCACCACGTCAGGCCGACCTCATGATCGTTGCTGGTACGGTGACGTACAAGATGGCATGGGTCGTGAAGAAGGTATGGGATCAAATGCCTGATCCAAAGTGGTGTATCGCCATGGGCGTGTGCACATCTACGGGCGGTATGTTCCGCTCATACCCTGTTGTGCAGGGTATCGATCAGTTCCTTCCTGTCGACGCGTACGTGTCGGGCTGCCCACCGCGTCCAGAGGCGCTCATGAAGGCCCTCATGTACATTCAAGAGAAGGTTGATCGTTCAAAGCCACAGCTGATCAATCTCGGCAAGGACACGGGCGATGTGCGTCGTTCTGACCTCATCGTAACACCGTAATGCTCGTTGCCGGAATCATGACGGGCACGTCGCTCGATGCGATCGACGTAGCTGTATGCGACATTCAACACAAGGGAGACCGCCACGCGATCTCCCTTGTTGCATTTTCGACGCATCCCTACGCAGACGAGACGATCGCGATGATTCGCGCCGCTGTATCCGAGCAGGCCACAATGGAGGCGTTGAGTGACATTCCGTTTGCTCTGGCACGTGATTACGCAGCAGCGTTGAGCGAGCTTGTCACATCGCATGCAATCGAAGCGGTCGCGATCCACGGACAAACCCTTTGGCACAACCCGCCTGTATCAACCTGGCAGGCCGCATCGGGTCCGGCGCTCTCCGCACTCATCAATCTGCCAGTCATATCGAACTTTCGTGATGCTGATGTTGCGCTCGGCGGACAAGGGGCTCCCCTCGTCCCGATCTTCGATGCAGCAACACTCGCCGACGACCATGATGTGGTGGCGCTGAACATTGGGGGTATGGCCAATATCACGATCCTGCCCGCGCATGCGGAGCATAGCGCAATTCGGGCATTTGATACCGGACCCGGAAATGTGTGGATCGATGCTGCTTCGCGCATCACGTTTGGAATGTCCTACGATTCCAATGGCGCAACGGCTCGCGCAGGTGTTGTGATGAAGCCCTTCTTCGAGGAGATGACTCGTATGCCCTACTTCACAGCCGAACCACCGAAATCCACAGGACGTGAGATGTTCTCCGAGGCTGAGGCACGCCGCCTCATCACGCGATTCGCTCACCCTTCTGCCCCCCTCGAAGACGTCGTTACAACGATGACAGAACTCACGGCATGGTCAATTGCAGACCACATTCGACGCTATGCACCAACCACAGCATCGCTTGTTGCTGCTGGAGGGGGCGTGCGCAACACGTATCTGATGGAGCGCTTGGCGCATCACTGTGCCGAGGCTGGACTCAATCTGACGCTCTCTGAATACCCCCACGCTCAGGCGAAGGAAGCCATGGCGTTCGCCTATCTCGGTTGGCTCACCCTCGAGGGTCTCCCAGGTAATCTTCCAAGTGTGACCGGTGCTCAACGGAGCGCCGTCCTCGGCACGATAGCACGTGCATAACTCACCTTGCGTGAACTCTACTTCACACTGCGGTGTTTCGTAATTTTGCGCCCATTCTACTCATCGACTTATTGACAGGCTTGCGACATGTTCACGCTCCAGCTCTCTGAGACTCATGAAATGATCCGCGATACCGCACGCCAATTTGCGCGTGAGGAAGTTGCACCTTCATCGATCGAACGCGATAAGGCCGGCGTCTTCCCGACCGACATCGTAAAGAAGATGGGTGAGCTTGGATTCATGGGCATGATGATCGATCCGCAATGGGGCGGCTCAGGCCTAGATGCCATGAGCTATGTGCTCGCAATGGAAGAGATTTCCGCCGTTGATGCATCCGTCGGCGTCGTCATGTCAGTAAACAACTCGCTCGTGTGCTGGGGCATCGACACATACGGAACAGATGCACAGAAGGAGCGTTGGTTGAAGCCGCTCGCGACTGGAGAGATTCACGGAGCATTCTGTCTGTCAGAGCCAGAAGCTGGATCCGACGCAACATCGCAGCACACAACTGCCGAGAAGGTTGACGGTGGATGGATCCTCAACGGCACAAAGAACTGGATCACAAACGGCACAACAGCTAGCACCTACCTGGTGATGGCGCAAACCAATCGTGAGTTGCGTCACAAGGGTATTTCGTGTTTCATCATTGATCGCAACACGCCAGGTTTTGAGCCAGGCCTGAAGGAAGACAAGTTGGGCATTCGTTCGAGCGACACCTGCTCGATTGGTCTGACGAATGTGTTCGTTCCAGACGATCAGGTACTTGGTGGCGTTGGCACAGGATTTAAGATTGCGATGGAATCCCTCAACGGTGGTCGCATCGGCATCGCTGCGCAAGCACTTGGAATCGCTAAGGGTGCGTTTGAGGCTGCACTTGTATACTCAACACAGCGCAAGGCATTCGGCAAGCCAATTGCGGATCTCCAAGCAATTCAAATGAAGATCGCTGATATGTCGACACGTCTCGAGGCGGCACGTCTGCTCGTGTACAAGGCGGCTATCCTTAAGGATCAACACAAGAACTACATCAAGGCAGCTGCGCAAGCGAAGCTGCTCGCCTCACAGACGGCAGTTCACTGTGCTCTCGAGGCAATCCAGGTTCACGGTGGCTACGGTTACGTACGCGAGTACCTCGTCGAGCGCTACTTGCGCGATGCGAAGATCACAGAGATCTACGAAGGTACAAGTGAGATTCAGCACATCGTAATCGCTCGCGAGTTGCTGAAGGAACTCGCTTAAGGCAGTCGAGCCCCGAGCTTAATCTCCCACAAGCGCTGGAATCGCGTGATGTTTCCGTTGTTGTTCACACTGCGGGATACATCAAGCATGAAGTAGCGCATCGCCTCCGCGTCCGATAAGACGGTGAACGGCACGGTAATCGTAATCGTACTGTTCCCAGCGAAGTCGCTGATCTGTCCGGTGAGTCGATACGTGACGTCGCTCCAGAGCTGACCCGACACGGTAAGCCGAGATTGATTGAGATCCGAGCCGAGGTCAATCTGTGTTGATTGAACTATGCCACCGATGCCTGAGAGAATGTCTCCCAATGCACTGGTGGCCATGGCTGACATTGCACCGTTGACTTCACCAACAAGATTGCCCTGTCCGTTCGAGACAAGCTCGTCCTGCGTCTTGTTCAACAAGATGAGCATCAACGCATCACCAGTGATCTTCGCAGAATCACCCTCTTGTTTCCGATCGCGACGATAGACAGACCACCGCGTGATCGGTTTCTGTTTGGTTCCACTGATGGCTACCTCTACGCGGAAGTCTTCTTGCTCGCCACTGTTGAGCGTACGACGATCCCGATACACGGCTTTGAGATCGAGTGACGGATTCGATATACCACCGGCAGTAAAGTCGAGCGTGCCACTCGCAAGGAATGGCTTGTAGAACTTATAGGTCGATGTGCCCTCTTTCACGCGCACCCGACCACGAAGGTTCGTACTGTTATCAAGGAATCGGCCCGTGAACACAAGCGGCACCTTCTGATCGACCTGTTCCAAGTCAGCAATGAGAATCTCCATCATGCCGAACACCATCGTCATGATGGTGCGCCCCTTGAGATAGATGTTGAGGTCGTACCGCAAGAGATCAATAAAGGCCGCAGTGGTCGTCTTCACAACCTGCTCAATTGCTGCCTGGGCAGTTGACGTGGCAGATGTTGTGGAATCAGAAGCGAGGCGCATCACGGGAGCAGCTGCGTCGAGTACGCTTGAGTATCTCCGTGTCGAATCGGACGCGCGCTGGTATTGGAACGCGGTGTACCGCGATTTCGTGGTCGAACGTTCCTGAGGAAAGATAATGTCTGCATACAGCAGCTGTATGTCGCCTTCGAGCTTTGGCGCATCCAGTTTGCCATAAAATCGAATCGGATCTAGGCCATTCACACCGGCTGCAATGATAACATCGCCGAAGACCTTCGGGCTGCGCGCTTGCGAACCTTTGTTCATTACGAGAATGCCAGGTGATCGCACGGTAAAGTCCATGCTCGACACGCTCAGACCGTCAAAGACAACCACGCCATTTGCGTAGGCAATCCCGCGTTTACGATCGCGATCGAGATTGCGCACCACAACTGTATCAAGATGAAGTTCGGATCCATCGAGATGCAACACGCCATCTGCCGAATACACGATGTTGGTGGATGACGACAAGAACGTTGCCTTCGCAAACCGTGCGTTACCACCAAGATCGATCTTATCAGGAGTTGTTCCCTTGACGGTAATCACACCATCTGCCACACCTTGAAGACGCTCAATGGCGGGAAGGAACGGTTCGACAGCTGCGAGTGCGAGCTTGTTCGCACGCATATCAATGTCGATGGCTCGATCATCCACGAACCTCTGCTTCACGTCACGAAGTCCAAGATCAAGCGGAAGATGGTTGATTGTGAGATCGAGCGTTCGCGACTGTGTACTGAGTGCTGGGTTGGCAATACGCAACCAACCAGTAATGTCACGATTAACATGACGTAGTTGGGTGGTGAGTGTGCCGATGAGTTCGTCATTGTATCGCACACCACTAGCCTTCATGTCGAGCGCAAGCTCCGGTTGCTCCCACGTGCCGTTGATGGTAAGCGACAATTCCTCCATGAAGCCATCGAGATACGTAACTGGATGGCCCTTATCGAGCACGACGAAGCGTGGAACGTCGGACAAGTTGAAGTTCGTTACAACGATGCGTGTATTCGTTGAAGATGCATTCGATATCTCGCCAGTAGCCGTGATGACTTCTGCCGCTGCACGTTGTACAGCAAAATCATCAATCGCGAGCTTCGCATCACGTACACGTGCTCGGATCGGACGAAGTGATCGCCATTCAAGTCCTCTGGCACTATCCACCACGACATGAAGTGAATCAAACTTCGCATAGGTCGAATCATCGGCCCATCGAATCACACCACCAACACCGGCATACATGCCATCGACGTTGGCTCGTGCGCTAAGGGTCGTTGCTGTATCGGTTGTTTGCATCGCGACCCGCATGTTCGATACACGAGTGTCATTCACGCGGATCGCTTCATCACACTGCGCAATGAGACTCAACTGCTCAACGCGCGGTGTCATGGTAAGATCCGACAACACAAAGGACATCGATGCATACGTTGGATCGACCGATACGCGCAACGCTGGGGATATCAACGAAAACTCACGAACGGCAATCGTGTCAATATCAAGTGCGATTCGATCTACCGTTGAACGCACTCGTCCTTCGACGCGGAGATTTGCAATGAGCGAGAGTGAATCCAAGAAGAGATTCACAGGAGTTGCATCGCGTAGACTCACGCGGAATTGCGCGTCCATGTCACGACCGCGCACACCCATTGACTGAGCCTGTCCGAGATCGGCTGTGATATGACGAAGTTGATGCTCAACCGCATTGATCGCATTGACCACGCTTGCTCCAACAACCTCGATAAATGCAGACGGAAGGAATCTGCCTTCCACCGAGGCCTGGAGGAACTGCGACTGAGCTGACCATGCACGGAGTTCCCCTTCCCGTACACTTGAAAGTCGAAGTGTGAACGGACGAAGCGCTCGGTCTGCAAGTGAAAACTCATCAACGCGTGCTGTTGCCACACCGACGATACTGTCAAGCTCAATCCCCTCGCCGTCTAACTCGATCTTTGTTGTGAGGCGCGTTGGGAACGACTTGTCTCGGAGCAACGAAGCAAGGTTGATAGCATTCATCGATAGACGAAGGGAATACTGCGGATGTTCCACATCTGCAATACTCCACCGTCCGTAGAACCGAACTGTCTGCGCATCCCATACGTCTTCTTCAATCACCGTGTCAGTACGAAACGGCGTGACGTCAATCATCGAAGAATCAATGTCGATAATGCCTGTGCCGTCGGCAGAAACATGTATGTCGAGAGCCTTGATCGGACGTCCCATCGCACGACTACGCTCAAGTTCCAGATGGTACGTACCATCGAGGTTTGCAAGCTCTGTTCCCCTACCCTTCAACACAACCCGACCGTTCAGACTTGTCGCGATGCTGGAGTCAGCAAACACGGACAAATCACCATTACTAACCCGCATGTCGAGATCGTATCCGAACGCCGGATCGTTCAGCTTCAGTGTCATCCGTCCGTCAACTCGACCAGGAGCGTCTGAGCCGTGAACAACGAAGAACAATGAGTCTGCTGGATATCCACGCAGCGTCACGGTATCGATACGCGTCGTTGTCAGGAATGGCAGTTCTGGCAATGGCACAAACACAAGACGTCGCCGCACGTCAGCATACTGTGCGTGTGAGTTTACCACCTGTATGTTGAGCAACGGACCCCGATTGCCCGAAAGTTCAGAAAGCGCAACGCTTCCACGAACAATTCCGTCACCTGCTCGAAGCGTGAGATCATCCACGTCAAGCGCATCGCCGCGGAAGGCGACACGAGCGTCGAGCGCATATTCATCAACGAGTTCGATCTCCGGTACCACGTAGGACACCTCTTCACCTGAGACCCGATCCGCTTGGATTGTAGCAACCACTGGGTGCACAGCCAGAACCGCCGACGACAGACCATCTCGAAGAACATCGACACCATCCAAACGTGCAGAGAGGTCGAGATCGGATCCCGCCGTGCGCAATCGTAAGAATGGAATGTCAAGTCCCGTAGGAGTGATAACTGCAGCGAGTTCTAGATCACGCACATCTAATCCATGTGCTTTACGTTCTCGGAGCGAGAGGTCGTCAATCGACAACCTATACTCTCGCGTTGGAAGCGACATCCACACGAAGGCATCAAGATTCACATCATCGATCTGTGTGTGCATCACATCAAGGTGGACGCTGTCGACCGCCGCGTTTGTGGAGTCGAAGATTGATACAGATCCATCGATCAGTCGCACCTGACGAACCCGTACCACAAGATTCGGTGGTGGTGTCGATGTTGTGTCCGTCGACGGACGAACGATGCGATTCACATTCCACACGCCATCTCGAGAGCGAAGCACCGATATGCGCGGATTACGGATGTCGAGTTGGTTCACTGCAACCGTCTGAGCGAACAGCGCAGCAATGTCATAACTCAGCGAGATTTCATCGGCCTCAAGTACCGTTGTGCCATGTGCGCTGAGCACTGGATGTACGAGTACGATGCCACGGAAGATATCGATGCGGAGGTCATCACACGCAATTGTACCCTCGATCTGGTCGTTTACCAGACGCAGTACCTGGTTACGCATCATGTCGCGCGCTAGCTGCGTCTGCGCGAACGCGATAATCAACGCAGCAAGAATCACGGCAGCCATCGCAAGACGGTATGACCATGTGAAGCAGAAAACCGCTGCCCTCAGCCACCATGAGCTGTGAGCAACGGTTTCATGCGATGGTTGCTGCTGTTCGATCACTCACCCTGTGCTTTTGAATACCGCGCTTCACCTGCGGCTTGATGAAGCAGTTCAATGTGAACCCACTTCATTCCAGTTGCTGTGACGGCGGTAAGAAGTTCAAGAACGTCCTGACGTGTTACTTCCGAATCGGAGGTGTAGCGGCAGCGGAAATGATCAACCAGAAGAATGTCTGGCAACTCTCCAGGCCACACCTTTGTACCACGATTCGACAACAGCTTGAGTGTAAACGGACCCACTTGTTGTGGCATTGTTGGCAGGCCGACATGCTCTACGAATACGTCAGCGCCAATCAGTGTCCACGTCTCTGAAATTGCCTCTTGTGCTTGTGTCTGCGGAGCTTGTTGCTGTTCGACCACCTTGAGGTCAGATGGAATCGCTCCCAAGTTCGCAATGATGCCATCTGTGAACTCAGATGTTGATGCAGTACCTCCGAGGTCGCGTGTCTTCACACCAGATGCGAGCGTCGTTGTGAGTGCGTTTTGAATCAGCTCGGCGTGTCCAACCAGCCCCATATACTGGAGCATCTGGATGCCTGACAACAGAATAGCCGTTGGGTTTGCGAGCCCCTTACCGGCAATGTCAGGAGCCGATCCGTGAACTGCTTCGAAAACAGCACAGTTCTTTCCGATGTTGCCACCCGGAGCCACACCAAGTCCGCCCACGATACCAGCACACAGGTCGCTGACGATATCGCCGTAGAGATTTGGCAGTACGAGAACATCGAACTGCTCTGGACGCGACACAAGCTGCATGCAGCAGTTGTCAACGATGATGTCGTTTGATTCAATGTCAGGATACTCGGCAGCTACTTCGCGGAACACATCCAAGAAGAGACCGTCGGTAATCTTGTGAATGTTTGCTTTGTGAACACACGTGATCTTCTTGCGTCCAAGCTTACGCGCTTCTTCAAACGCATAGCGGATCACGGCCATCGAGCCTGGACGTGTGATGAGCTTCAAGCACTGCGCAACGTTTGGCGTTTGGAAGTGCTCGATGCCAGCGTATGTGTCTTCGACGTTCTCGCGAACGATCAGGATATCAACACCAGAGAAACGTGTCTCAACAGCTGGCATGCTCTTGGCGAGACGCACATTTGCGTACAGCTCAAGGCCCTTACGAATCGTAACGTTCACGCTCTTGTGTCCACCACCAACTGGAGTTGTTGTTGGACCCTTCAGTGCGATACGGTTGCGCTTGATGCTATCCATTGTCTCCTGCGGAACGCCGTTGCCAGAACGCTCAATTGCAACGAGTCCAGCTACTGCCTTTTCCCATTGCACTGGAACGCGAGCAGCTTCGAACACGCGAATCACACTCTCGCAGATTTCTGGTCCAATTCCATCGCCTTCAATCAAGGTTACTGTCGTGTTTGCCATAGCGAATCGTACTCTAGTTCGTGTTGTGAGACAATGTTGATTAGACCATTTCGACGATAACGGCGCTTGCTTCCCCACCACCGATGCAGAGCGTCGCCAGACCGTACTTCTTCCCTTCACGGCGCAGGCCGTGGAGAAGTGTCGTAAGTACGCGCGCACCGCTTGCACCGATTGGATGTCCAAGCGCAACGGCACCACCGAAGGCATTCAGCTTCTCGCGTGGGATACCAAGTTCATTCTTTGCGGCAAGTGCAACCACTGCAAACGCTTCGTTCACTTCGAACAAATCGATGTCATCGAGCTTGAGACCAGCCTTTGCGACAACGTTCTTAATTGCTGTGATTGGCGACGTTGTGAACCACAACGGATCTTGAGCGAATGATGCCTGCGCAACAATGCGAGCCATCGGAACGCATCCATGCGTTGTCAGTGCGCTCTCACTTGCAAGTACCAGGGCCGCTGCACCGTCATTGATCGACGATGAGCTTGCTGCTGTGACCGTGCCGTCCTTCTTGAACGCCGGCTTCAGCGTGGCAACCTTCTCGAACACCACCTTCGACGGCTCTTCATCAGTATCTACGATTACATCGCCCTTACGGCCCTTTACTGTTACAGGCACGATCTCCTCGACGAACCAACCATTCTTTTGCGCCTCTTGTGCGCGCTGATACGATTGGATCGTGTATTCATCCTGCATGTCGCGTGTGATGTTGCACTCCGATGCGCAGAGTTCCGCAGCATCGCCCATGCCCGTTTGATTGTACACGTCCCACAGTCCGTCCCACTGCATGAGGTCGACCATGCGAGCATTGCCGAACTTCACGCCTTTGCGTGAGTCGAGCATCGCGTGAGGCGCATTCGTCATCGACTCTTGTCCACCCGCAATCACGATCGTCGCGTCGCCGCCACGAATCGCTTGATCTGCGAGCATAACCGCCTTGAGACCCGATCCACAGACCTTGTTGATCGTCATCGCAGGAATGCTCTTCGGAAGGCCAGCGTAAATCGTTGCTTGGCGCGCTGGAGCTTGTCCAACCCCACCCGTAAGCACGTTACCCATGATCACCTCGCTGATGGCATCAGGGGAAACGTTCGCACGCTCGACAGCGGCTTTGATGGCGATTGCGCCCAATTGTGGTGCACTGAGATCTTGCAGCGACCCCAAAAGTGAGCCGATCGGCGTGCGAGCTGCAGAAACGATGTACGTCATGGTCTGGGACTTTCTTGGTGGTAATGCTATATAGAGGGCTACAAAAATACCATTTGTTTGGGTACCGACCGATGCTTGAAATGGGCTCCTCAACGGTAACCGTTGTGGATATCTTCGGCAGAATTATGCCGAAGAATACCCCCATGTCCGTATTTTTGCCAGACTTTATACGCAACGTCTCACATTTCACAGCCCGTTACACGAGAACACCATGAATAAGGGTCGCATCGTTCAGGTTATCGGTCCCGTCATCGACGTGGAATTTTCCGGTGGCCAAATCCCAGCCGTATTGAACGCTCTCACAGTCGATCGTACATCGATCGAGACCGGCGCAAAGGAAGTCCTTGTATGCGAAGTGCAGCAGCACCTCGGCGAGGATCGCGTCCGTGCGATCTCAATTGACTCCACCGACGGACTTGTCCGTGGGATGGAAGTAGTTGATACGGGCGCTCCAATCTCTGTTCCTGTTGGACCAGGGGTTCTTGGCCGCCTCATCAACGTCGTCGGTGACGGCATTGACAACAAGGGTGCGATCAAGGGCGACCAGCGTTGGTCGATCCATCGTCCATCGCCGAACTTCGCGACACTCTCGACGCAGAAGGAAATGTTCGAGACAGGCATCAAGGTGATCGACCTTATCGAGCCGTTCACAAAGGGCGGTAAGACTGGTCTCTTCGGTGGTGCTGGTGTGGGCAAGACGGTTATCATCCAGGAGCTCATCCACAACATCGCGAAGCAGCACGGCGGATACTCGGTGTTCGCCGGTGTTGGTGAGCGTACTCGTGAAGGCAACGACTTGTACCTCGAAATGACAGAGTCGGGCGTTATCGACAAGACAGCCCTCGTGTTCGGTCAGATGAACGAACCACCAGGCGCTCGCGCTCGTGTTGCGCTTACTGCGCTTACAATGGCTGAGTATTTCCGTGATGAAGAAGGCCGCGACGTGCTCTTGTTCGTCGATAACATCTTCCGCTTCACGCAGGCTGGCTCGGAAGTGTCAGCGCTTCTTGGTCGTATGCCTTCGGCCGTAGGTTATCAGCCAACGCTCGCAACTGAGATGGGTGCTCTGCAAGAGCGTATCGCTTCGACAGATCGTGGTTCGATCACGTCGGTTCAGGCTGTGTACGTTCCTGCTGATGACTTGACTGACCCAGCTCCGGCAAATACGTTCTCTCACCTTGACGCTACGACAGTGTTGAGCCGTCAGATCGCCGAGCTCGGTATCTACCCTGCTGTTGATCCACTCGATTCTACGTCGCGAATCCTCGATCCACTCGTCATCGGCGAAGATCACTACAACACGGCAATGCGTGTGAAGAAGATCCTCCAGACGTACAAGGACCTCCAGGACATCATCTCGATCCTTGGTATGGACGAGCTTTCGGACGAAGACAAGCAGACAGTGTACCGCGCTCGTAAGATCCAGCGCTTCTTCTCGCAGCCATTCCACGTTGCTGAGCAGTTCACTGGTTTCGCAGGACGCTATGTGAAGATCAGCGACACGATTGCTGGCTTCAAGGCGATTCTCGATGGTCATGTTGACGATGTCCCAGAAGGCTTCTTCAGCTATAAGGGCACACTCGACGAAGTCATTGAAGCATACAAGAAGTCGCAGAACTAATCATGAGTGAACACGTTCTCAACGTTAGCATTGTCACACCGCAGGCGACGGCCTTCGAAGGTACCGCTCTTGCAGTGAGTGTACCGGGCTCGCAGAGTCCGTTCCAGGTGCTCTACAATCACGCACCAATCATTTCATCGCTCGACATTGGCGTGGTGAAGATTGAAGACGAGAAGAACAACGTGACGTATTACGCTTCACGTGAAGGCTTCGTCGAAGTGATGAAGAACACCGTGAACATCGTCGTGCAAGAACTTGTGCCTGCTACGTCAATCAATCTTGCCACTGCAGAGCAGCAACTCACAAGCGCTCGTGCCGAAGCAGATGCACATCCGGATCGTGCTCAGCGCGAAGTTCTTCGTCGCGAAGTACATTGGGCCGAAGCACAAATCCGCGCAGCGAAGCTTGTATCGGGCCAATCGTAAGGCGCCACGACAGATCTCGACAACTGAAACCCTGATTGTGTTAACGCAATCAGGGTTTTTTCTTTTTCGCGTGCAACGTCTGCCGTATTTTTGCCCATGGCAATCGACAAAATCCTCAGCGAAGGCATCACGTTTGATGATGTCCTCTTGGTACCTCGGTATTCCGAGACACTGCCCCGCGATGCTAACACATCAGCTCGCCTTACGCGCACGCTAACGTTGCGCATCCCAATCATGAGTGCTGCGATGGACACCGTTACGGAGTCGTCGATGTCGATAGCACTTGCGCGCGAAGGTGGCATTGGCATCATTCACAAGAACATGTCGATTGAGCGCCAAGCTGAAGAGGTCGATCGTGTGAAGCGCTCGGAGAGCGGCATGATTCGCAAGCCGATCACGTTGCTAGCAGAGCACACGGTTCGTGAAGCACGTGAACTCATGGCACGCTACAAGGTGAGCGGCTTCCCTGTTATCGATGCGGACAAGCGTCTCGTTGGTATCGTCACAAACCGCGATATGCGATTTGCTGCAGACGGAGCCCAGCCTGTGTCGACGATCATGACGAGCGAAGGCTTGGTCACTGCGTCACTCGGCACGACGCTTGAAGATGCTGAACGCATTCTTCATGAGCATCGCATCGAGAAGCTCCCAATCGTTGATACGAGTGGCTTGCTGGTC
>Ga0209229_10000225_pt1 | contig 22372 bp, 31 predicted proteins | sample SanBayMetagenome_FD_187466 | JGI IMG/M metagenome (GOLD analysis project Ga0209229, IMG submission 187466) | Freshwater and sediment microbial communities from dead zone in Sandusky Bay, Ohio, USA (SPAdes) (version 2) | ecosystem: Environmental > Aquatic > Freshwater > Lentic > Sediment... | reverse complement strand
GGGTCCAATGTCCACGTGATTGTTGGCGTGCAAATGCACGATTGAATAATGGGCTTGCAACATCTTGACAGCAGTTTCAAACTGCGTTCGATTGCCATTGCAAAAATGAAATTCCATGACCATGCCTGTGATACGATCGCGATAGTTGATCAAGTCATTGATCAGCACATATTCACCGCCTTCGATGTCCATTTTGATAAAAACATTTTTTTCACCCTGGCGTGCCAGACAAGTAGCCAAACTGGTTTGGCCTGGTCCAGGACCTACATTTTCCACAAAGTGTTGTACTTGGCCCTGGAAAAAGCTATCATATTCTGTTTGCAAATCTATATGTCCACGCACACCAACATTGTAGGCCACTTTTAACTGATCTTTGATCACTGTACCGTCATACATGTGTATGGGATCCAGAGGTTTTTTTGCATGCCAATCCTGATCAAAACTCCAGTTATCTCCCAATCCCAGGCTTATTAAGGCTTGTGATTGATTTATAAGATCCAGTGGTACAACATAGCCACCATCCATGAAGTTGCCCAGTCGTGTGAGAACAGGTCCATCAACAGGGCACAACCATTGCAGATTGTTGGGTAATTTATTAACTATTATCATAAAAATATTTATAGAACAACGGCTCCGACGTTTGATTTATTTGGTTGCGGGGGTCGGATTCGAATCGACGACCTTCAGCTTATGAGACTGACGAAATGCCAACTTTTCCACCCCGCGATAGATAGCAAAGCACACTCGGTGGAATGTGCTTGGCTATCGCCGGTATTTTTCATCCTACAAGAAGGATTCCATCCACCGGGCCGCCCGTTTGTGTCTAGTTATAGTGTAACACAGGCCCTCGTTGCCTGCAACCACTTTGAAGATCAATCTTTTACTGTCTGAGCAACTATTTTCTTTACTGCTTCAATCTGTGCTATCATTACTTCAACTTGTGCCCGAGCTCGCTCGTACTTGGCTTCAAGCAAGGCCGCACGCTCTTCGGGTGCTAAAAAGAATTTGTTTTGTTTTATGTTTTCCATGTTTTCTCCTAATAAAAAAACCCCGGAGTGTTTAGTTCCAGGGTTTCGAATATCGTATATGTTCTATACTATTCAATGCCCTGGATCCTTGCCTTCGCAAATCGTCCATAGAACGACTAACCCGTTGAAATTGGGTTGTGGTACAAGATGGGCGACTTTGCGATTCAACATAATAGTATTATACAGGTGTATTTATTCCAGGTCAACCGAGTCGGGTCAACAAAAAAGCCCCCGAAGGAGCTTTTTTGGATCACTTTTAAAAATTAATTAAAAGTTTTTGTCACACCGACTACCACTGCGTTCTTGTAGAGCTTTTGACCGCTCACTGTGTTTGCAGTTTCAAAAGTTCTTGTTGTGCCAGTATTGGTAAAATACTTGACACTAACGTCAAACTCTTTTGGTAAGCTGTAAACAAAACCAGCATTGATGTCATTGTAATCAAATGCACCGCTGTTGGCCACATTGGTGCGACCATAGTGTGCCACAACAGCCAGATTCTTGATCACAGGAACTGGTAACTTGCCATCAACTTGTGTGTAGTTTGTGCCACGAGCATTGGCTGTACCGAAGTAACCGTTGCCCAAGGTTTGGCTATACTTGGCAGAAATGATGTCTTTGTAACCTAGGCCGATGTAGCCTTCGTAGGTGTCAAAGTCGGAACCAGTTCGTGCTGAAGTGGTTGCACGTGGATAGAAATAGTTGTAGCTACCGATATCGATCGAGATGCCCTTGACGATTTCTTTCTTGTAACCAGCATACAAGTCGCTTTCTAAGCCTGCACCTGAGGTGTAGACTTGGCTAGAAACACTGCTGTTCCAGTTACCAATGTACAAGCCACTCTTGTGTGCATAGTCGATGCCGCCCTGAACTGCAGGAGCATTTTGGGTTTGGCTAACACCGCGGAAACGGTAGTCGCTGGTCAAACCTAAATTGCCAGTGAGTTGAGCTTGAGCCGAGGCAACAAAGCCAGCGGACAAGGCTAATGCGATTAATAATTTTTTCATGCTTGAGATTTCCTTTTAAAAGAATGCTGGGTGATCACCCAACAAGTTATTTAGTGGTTTTTACTAATGCCCAACAAAAAAGCCTGAGAAATCAGGCTTTTTATTTTGAAACAACAAAAAATATTAGAAATTTCGAGTGTAATTAAAGTTTATAATTTTTTGATCTGCATCACCTTGCACACGATCATATCTTACACCAATTGTATCTTTTTTGGTAACAGCATACCCTACTCCGGCTCTCCAGGTACGAGTGGTATCGTTCATGGCAGTGTTAAATGGAGTGCGGAAACGCCAGCCAGCACGAGCAGTAAAACCCGATGATCCCAATGGGACAATAACTCCAGGTTCTACGCTGTAGTATCCGTAACTGCCGGTGCTGATATATCGTTCGCCAACTCCTGTGCGAGTGTACACGGTCGCAAACTTTGTTGGTAACAATCCAGTTACTCCGGCTTCAAGTCGAGTGCTGGCCAACGCATTGTTGCCATTTTGGTTGATTTGCAAAACTCCTACATCACCAAGAAAGTTTTTGTTGATGTTTTCTCTGACGCCTAGGCTCAAACTGCTTTGATCTGCTGATTTGACATTGTCAACATTGCCATATTCGACCGTGGCAGATCCTGCGTGGACCGAACCCGCTACGAACACCAAACTCAGAATAGTTAATAATTTTTTCATATTTTCCCTTAAAAATAATTTAAAGATACACTGTATCTAGATTTAGTTATGCTCCAACCCAGCGAATCAAAAAAAACCCGCCGAAGCGGGTTTTGACATTTTGGGTAACAAGGCATGTCTGCCCCGGAGATCATGCCGCTAAGGCAAAGGTCTCGTCATTAGATGCGTTTGCATTTAATAGAGTTGCTTGATTTACAGTCATCGCCTACTGTGTAGATCCTGTTCATACTTGTTGCCACGTCGAAACTGTGTCGGGCCCATCAAAAGCATATTGTAACGCAAACAAGAGTGAGTCGTTCCAAGTCGCCAGATCAACAAACACATTTCTGCGTTGTTCTCGCACCTGCAATACGCTTTTGGTGGACCCGTCGGGCACTGCCCCCGAGTCCGCAACACCTTTCTGTCAAGGCATTATACTACAATTCTTTAATATTATACGACACACCTATTTATGCGTCAACCAGATCCGACCCACCACCACGTTTTGAGAATGTGGAAACTATAAAATCAACAAAAACACAACAGCCACCACAATTACACCAATGGCAAAATTATAATCTTGATTCATTCTACTGTTCGTCCTGATGTTCGTTGATCCACATGATACCATAACAAATGACCATGGCCAATAAAGCAAAAAATATCAACCACATGTTAATTATAACCTTTTATGTTTTTGCCGTCAATACGGGGATTGCCTTTGGCCATGACATTCTCTAACTGCTGAGCACGATCTCTTTCGGGCGGCAAAGGGCCACAGCCCAGCCTATTCCACTCATCTTCTGAGTAGTAGTAGCGTTCCACTGGCGGTTTCTTTTGCTGTTCCATGGTGTAGATATTTAGTTGGTGGGCCTTGAAAGAATTGAACTTTCACTCCATCGATTATGAGTCGATTGCTTTACCATTAAGCTAAAGGCCCAACAACTTATTGTAGCATCAAGGCCGGTAGTTGTCAAGAAACTGTTGCAGATTTCCATATAGATTTACCATCACAGCTTCTCGACTGCCAAAAAATACAATGCGTTTTGGAACACCTTTGGTGGCATGTATGTAGTAGGGCATCTGCATTTTTCTGTCCAAGTCCAGTATGGTTTCATGATTGAACAGCATGGGATTGTCAATGGGATAACTGTAGTGTTCCAGTTCGAGTTTTTTCACAAAGGTATCGAATCCTGTGCTGGTCAATCTCATGCCACCATTTTTTCTCAGATTGAACCACCAAATGCTCATGGCCGATTCTGCACTGATGCGTGGCTCGTCGGGCAAGAGCTGGATCAGTTCTTCGGTGAGTTTTTGTTTGTCACGCACATCAAGGATAGATTTGGTCGCCTGACTTTAGTAGCACCACGGTGAATTTGTCAGTGCGGAATTGTGTGTTGAGTTTGCGAGCCAGGTTCTTGGCATGGCCCGGGTTTGAGAATGAAACCTTTTTGTATTTGGGCCCAGGATATTGCACCAGGAGGTTGCTGGTTTTGAGATTGATGGGCTCGCCATTGTAGAACACTGCCCAGATGCCTTCACTGGCCAACACCTGTTCAGTCTTGTAAGTTGATTTGTTGGCTAGTTCAACTAGCACATGTGGCTTGGGACGACTCATACATTTATTTATGCAAAAATATATGTATATTTAGAATGTGCCGCCATCCATTTGCACAGTAATTACTTCGGGTTCTTGCGCCTGAGCAACCGCATTTTCACGCAAAGTCTGCAGATCTATCAGCATACGGGTGATATCTGCATGCATGTCTTTGGCGTCTTGTATGCTCATGGTAAACTCTTTAGCGCCGCGGGCTTCAAACCCACGCACTCGGTCAACAAACTTTTGTAGGTGTATGCTCATTGGCAGTCTCCTTGGTTAAAAATGGTCCATGATACGGATAGCGTTGCAACACTATGAGTTTGGGATCTTGCACAGTTTCCCAATGGCGTCCTTGTTTCACAGCATACCAGCCTGCGGCATACCAACTCTTGCTCTTGGTGGTCTTGGTGAACAAAGGCAATTTGCTGGGCACATTCCAAATTCCGTTGTAGGCTCGACCAGCAGTGGGATATCCATGCACTTCATGACCAATGCGAGTCTTGGCGGTTTTGGGTATGTGTTCAAATTTGATGTTGACTCGTTGTTGTAACATCCTGATGGTTTTGAACTGTGCCACCTGATTGTTGATACGCACCTGATAACCATCCTGGCAGGCCTCCACATTTCCAATCTTGCGATTGTCCTCTTGCAGGATCCAAAACTGTTTGTCAATCACTGGCTTAGCTACTATGGTCATTGAGTACTCCTTTGTATGTTTGATTCATCCATCGCCCAAAACTTTCTGCGGATTCACTGCACTTGTTGAGTTCATACTTGCCGCAGAACTGCATGAACCTTACTCCCACTTGGCCCACATCTTTGTGACTGATCTGTTCCGAAATGGCTGTATCTACTGTGACCTTGATGTCTTCGGGTTGTGCTGTCAAGTCGATCAAGGTCCTGTTGCGTTCATAGTCGTCCAAGACTCTGTGTTCCACACCGTCGGGATCCATCCAGCGTTGCAACATCAGGTTGTTCCAGGCGTAACCTTTTTTGTTTTTGTCCTCGTAGGCTTCTTGTAGTCCAACCTTGTTCTTAGTTCCTTTGGTCCTAACTCCTGGAAAAGCTGAGAACACATTATCGCTTGAGTCACCTCGCATGCACTTTTCGAAAAGTAACCACTGTGGATCGGGGATGGTTTTTGCTTCTTTGGTTTTCTTGTCGATGACCGGCTTGCCTTTGGCATCAAAAATTCCTTCAATTGTGATTAATTCGTCGGTGATTCCGTTGTATTGCTTGACATTGGCAGATACCAGCTGAACAAAGTCAGTGTCACTGCTGATAACAACATGTTCATCTTGGGGATGTAGTGCAATCCAGCGAGCTATGATATCGTCGCCTTCGGCGGTAGGGCATCTGATAACACTACAGTTGGTCCTATCGTTCAAGTATTTAGTTAAAGCATCATAGGTTTCCCAGAACATCTTGTCTTCTTCTAGTTCCGTTTCTGTGAGTGCCTGACGAGCCACAGCCCGGTTGTTTTTGTAGGGCTTGTAAGCATCCTTGCGCCAACTACGCCCTTCCAAGGCAAACACCACATGATCTGCTTCAAAACGTCGGGCCATCTTGTTGGCAGCCATCAAGGTCACATGCAGGGCAAATCCCACTTTTTCCCAGGTATCAGCCGCACGGAATGCACCATGTCTGGCACGGAAAAACAAATTTGCTGTGTCAATCAGCACATACTTCATATTGGGCCTTAAAAGAATTGGTGGTCAATACAGTATTGTAACATAAATTGGGCAAAAAAGCTATGGGCATTCTTGCCAAAATGCCAGCTGTTGTGCCGGGGCTCATGTCCATTTTGCCGTAAAAGGCTGTCAAAGGTCTGGCTGGGATCATAAGGTGCTATGTAGTTGGCTCGCCAGTTTTGGCGATTGGTCACGCGACTAAAGTTGTTGTTGCCATTGAAAAACACATGCGGTATGCGTTTTTGATCCAATTCCAAATGCAATGTCCAGATCTGATCATGTGCCTGTTGTGTTTTGGTCGGCCAATCTGTATCAATCACATATTGTCGATACCGTTCCTGTAGCTCTGAAGGAACTTGATCCTGCCCCGAAGCATTGACTTGATAGTACACACCCTGGTATAACCATTCTTCTCGTTCCCAGGTGCTCCATTGGATGATCAACAAATCTGGGGTATTTTTTTCCAACCAGGACCGAGTAGTTCGCAAGATACGGGCATTGGAACTGGCACTTTCGGCATCACAGTGTAGTCGGGCTCCCATGAGTGTGCTCAATTGTCGAGCCCAACTCACTGCAAAATTTGCAGGGTGTGGTTGTCGTCCTAAGTCATACAGTTCGGAATCGTCTTCGGCAAACGCATGTGGTACCACAGCTTCGGCTGCCGCAGTGTGACTGTCTCCGTTGATGTATAATATCATAAAAATTCCAGTAAGGTTTTGGCCATTAATAAATTTCCTTGTTCTAAAAAATGTCCTGAGGAATCTCGAGCACAGAAATTAAAATTTTTACAATAAGTTCCATCAGGCCACCACAACCATGAATCATGATTCAGTGAGTTGATCAGACTTTGTAGATACAGTGTTGTTATTTGTAGACTTTCGGGAAATTGCACGGGTTCGTGTGCATAATACTCAAATGCAGATTTAGATATTTCATCTATCTTGCCAGATATTATTGCTGGAAAATGGTTATCATGCAAGGCATTGAAAAATATATATGGTATATCCATACTGGTCAGTAGTTTATCCATGGTTATCATGTGCCGTAATGTGTCTTTGAGAGATAAAAAATCATTGTGACAGCAACGATAATAAATTTCATGCAACAAATTTGTATCAGGATTGTGATGTAGACTTTTGTCTTCTATGAGGCTACTGTGTGGAGTCATCCGTATGTATTGACCGTTGTAGCTAGGCAATTCATTGCGAACAAAGCTAGTCCACCCTATTATAACCAAGTCGGGTTTCCTGTTGGTATAAAGCCATTCCTGAGTGGTTCTTGCAATTCGAGAATTACTGCCTCCGCCGATTGCCAAATTTACCAAAGGTTGAGATAGCTCTTTTGATACTATGTTAGGCCATGACTGTTCTTGATTTTCAAGATCCCAACATTGGGTAAAACTACAACCATTGACCAAAATCATGATGTTTGGATTCTCTACCAGTCCAGTGATTTGGTACTGAGCTCCAGGTCTGGTTCAGGTGGGCCGTTCTTGAGCATGCGTTCACTTTCGGCCTGAGCCACACGTTTTCGCAGACTTGATGAGCTAAAACTATGATCTCTACCATTGAACACTATTTCGATACCACGTTGATGACATTCTTTTTTACCAGTGAAATCTTTGTCTTCGTATTCCACACCCAGGATACGCACATCCACGGGCAGGATCAATAGCAGATCTACGAGATCCTGCTCGGTCTGATATACCACTACCTCATCCACATACCTGCATGCAGCCAACTGTATCTGTCGTTCTACTATGCTCTGCACAGGACGGTTCTTGGTGTCGGGTCTATCTATAGTGGGATCTGTTTGCAAGCCACAGATCAAGTAGTCGCAATGATTCCGGGCTTCCGACAGCATGGCAATGTGGCCAGCATGCAACATGTCAAATGTTGAAAATGTAATGCCGATCTTTTTGCCGTCGGCATGCAGTTGTTTGATATGATTGAATATCATGACACTTCGCTACGTCCATCGCCAAGATTACGAGTTTTGATCACACGATCACGTTCGGGATTCATAGCTTCGTACTGTTCGTAGGTCTCCATGACCACGTTGCGACAAACAGTGGTAAACCAACGATCCACTATATCAGCATCAGTGTCTTTGGCATTCATTTGATATCCGGCACGTACCAGATTGGCCACGAACTTTTCGTTCCAGTCCAGTTCAAAACTGCCCGATTGCAGATTTTCTGGATCAATCTCCATGCTGAGTATGGTCACATAAGGCTCGCCACGCTCAGTGGCCAATTCTTTTTCTGATTTTTTTTTAGGCCGTGGTGCTTCAGTTTTAACCTCCACAGGTTTTTTCTTTTCAAAACGTTTTTTTAAATTATCAAAAAATTTCATTTGTTACTCCTTTAGTTGCCATACAATGTGTTCTGCACGATCATGCCAGCGTGTTTCAAATACCGGTTCTCCAGGCCCTGTGTACATGGCCCGTCCTCGATAGGCCTGGGTGCCTGGCCATAACATACGTCTGGAAATCTCACAACGACAAGGCCATTTTACACGACACAACTGCCATTCTGCACGTATGTAAAATAGTGCATCTTCGTCACTAGTGACATGAATGTATTCTGGAATAGGACTCATTTTTTCCTAGTATTTCCATAGTGTATGACAGTGAAATCCGGCATGTCAACCGGAAGGCGACGCCATGGATCCACAATCACGCTGCCTGGTCGGATATCATAATAAAAATGATCCTTGTGCTCACCAGTCACATTGCTGTATGTGACCGCACGATTGTGTGCCATCAGAACCACAGCTGGTTGATCAAAATCGTTCAACACGTCCACTGTGTCGTCGGCCAATGGATCAATGTAGTAACAACGATGGCCTGCTTCGGCCACGTAAAATCCTACCAAGGTGCTATAACTTCCAATGCAGTAGGCCACATCGGGCTTGTAGGCTTTGCCATGTATGACTATGGGCAAGTTGTGTCGGCCAGCTTGTGTGACCAAGAAGTCTGCCAAGTTTTTGGCCTGGCGTTCTCGTGCCTGCATGATGGTATCAAAAAGATCATACCCAATGTCGTATTCTTCAGCCAACCAACGCAGGGCTATGTTGTCCCGGGGATGGCAGGCACCAGCATCGCCCATGCCTGCAGTCATGTATTTGGGCCCCATGATGCGTTGTGTGCTGGCTGACAAAGCCGAGGTCACACAGTCCACATCAATGTTGCCAATGCGTTGAGCAAAGTCCTGTATCATATTGACCAGGCTGAGTTTGGCACTGATAAATGTGTTGTAAAAAATCTTGATACATTCACACTCTTCCCAGGTACCTGTTATGATCCTGGGATGGTTCTGCATCATGGGCTGATACACAGACGCCAGTTCAGCAGCAACACCGTCATCTCTGCCATCTTCAGTGCCGATCATGATCATTTCAGGATTGATCATGTCCCACTTGACCGATCCCATGGCTATGAGATAAGGATTGTACACAAAACTGTGTTGCTTGTTCAGTAGGCCAGCCAACTGCTGTCTGCAGATACTGGGCAATACTGTGCTGATAAGAACCACATTTTTGGCCTTGGTCGCATAGTGATTGATCTTGACCAAGGCCTGTTGTACTGCATCATACAAGAAGTTTTTGGGCGGTAAGTGGCTGGTAGGCAAACTGCCATCATACTCGGCCGTATGTGGAGTTGGTACTGCAATAAAAATCCAATCACTGAGTTGTATGACTTGTTGTATGTCACAAATTTCTACACTATTACTGGATCGAGGTTGGATATCATATCCACGCACCCGGTAGTGCTGGGCAAATACTTCAGCGCAGTCTAGACCTAATTTGCCCAGACCAATGAATCCAATGTTCATTTGCCCCATCCATTACCCCAAAGGTCCACATGCAATCTTGGACTGTAATACCAACCTTGTTCCACACAAAGATTGGCAATGCGTAGTTTGTTACGATCATAGGGTTCAACTACACCACCTTGTGGCATCAAATAAATTGCACCGTCAAACCCGGCACGACGATATTCATCAGTGGCACGTATGGCTTCTTCAATGTGAGCGTCAGTTTCAACCACAAACTTTAGGTAGACATGACCCCATTGTTGATACTCGGCCACAACGCTGGGAATAATTGCGTCTTCCCACTTTTCGCCCGATGCACTGAGTTTGGCACTGACACTAAAAGTGATTTCACGACGTGGCAGGGTAAAAGGGTCGCTGTCTTCGGTATTTCCGTACCAACGATCAAGATTGTCTTTGAAATCATCTGACAGGCGTTGTGTGCCATTGGTTTCAAAGGTAAGGTTGCGTAGAGTTCGCATGCGTGAATGCAACAACAGTTCACCATAGGCACGTTGCCAGCCTAGCAATGGTTCACCGCCAGTGATGACCAAGTGTACGTCATTGCAGTTGTTTTGTATCCAGTCTTTGTTGGGTGTAAGTTCCAGCATCTTGTCCACCAATCTATCTACCTCATAGTTAGGGCTTAGATGTTTGAATGCTGGATGCCAACTTGCATAACTGTCACAACCGGTATCTACCAAAGGTAAGTTTTCAAATCTGTCGTACATGTGTACTACCTCGGCCACATCGTCGGCACCTGTGCTCTTTTCGCCTGGTGCACAACCAAATCCGCTACAGGTAAAGTTACAACCGTAGGTTCTCAAGAACACACTAGGAACACCCACAAAGCGACCTTCACCTTGTAAACTATAAAATACTTCACTGACTTTTATTTTTGCCACCATGCCTCCCAAGGAAATACGATCCATGACGGATCGGCTGATTTGTTAATTGTGATTGCTGAATAAGTCACATCCAGTTTTGATTTACTGCTTTCGTTATCGTACAAACAGGCCACACGCACATTGTTGCCCCAGACTTCTTTCCAGCGTCGGTCTTTGGGGAAACACCCACTCTGCCAATCTTCACGGATCCAGTTCAGTGTGGCTCCAGAATCGTTGATATCATCCACAATGAGAATGCGTTTCCTACCGTTATCGGATGTTATTGGATCAAAATCTCTGTGACCAAAAGCATCTTCGGCCATCCACAAATTGCTTTCACATTCAGTGCCATCACGCAGGCTTACTTTGAGTGTTTCCATTCTACAGCCAAGATATTGGCTGATCAGGTTGGCTGGCACGAGTCCACCGCGAGTGAGTCCTACCACATAGTCCGGACGCCAGGCGTCTAAATGTATCTGTCGTAGAATTTCTTGTGTCTGGCTTTCTACGTCTTGCCAAGTATGATAGATTTTTTTCATACTTTATTATACAACAATTATTTCATGTTGTCAACAATCTCTTTGACACCTTGTTCAAAAGTCCTAGGACAATAATCTGTCAATACATTTCGTAGTTTGCTGATATCTGGCCTGCGATTGGGTGTGCTACCGGCCTTTCCTGGAGTGGAAATCCAGTTTGGATTGGTGTGGCCCATGGCTCCGGCAATGGTCTGCGCAGCTTCCATAATGGTAATTTCTCTGTCGTTGCCGATGTTGATCAGTTCATTTTCCACAGCACGGCTCATGTGTATGGTGGCACGCACAGCATCTTCTACATGGCAGAAACTGCGAGTTTCATCTGGACCTATAACTTCAAATATACCAGATTTGATTTTGGCAATTTGATCGGCCAAGAAGTGTCCGGCCTTGGAATTGTCGCCGTACACATTAAAGTAACGGCACATTACATAAGGAATGGCACTGTTGGCCAAGAAGTTCTCACTGCAGATTTTTGGCAGTCTATAACTCCAACGAGCGTTGTGTATGTTTTTGATTGCGATGTCTGTGTTTTCTTTGACTGGTGTTTCGGGATCATCTGACACTACTTCGCTGCTGCTTGCATACACAAACTTCTTTAATGTTGCTCCGCATAGCATAGCAAATTCAAACATGTTGAAATCAGTACACATGTTGGTCCACATGACTTGGTTGGGACGTTCATAAAAGTTCTTGGTACCGTTGATGGCCGCATAGTGATAGATGTAATCAAAGTCCTGGGGCAACTGTTCAAAGTTTGCTCCGTTGGTTAGATCTAATTCTAAGAATTTATCGCAAGGAGGAACTGTGGTGCTACGGCTGTGATTGTCCACAGCCCAGACTTCATTGACAACATCTTGTTTGAGTTGGCGGCAGATTTCTGTGCCCAACAAGCCGCTGGCACCAGTTACTAGTATTTTCATTTGTTGAATTTCTCGTTGTCGTTGATCACACTTTGGATTAAACTGACATCAATGTCCAGTCGCTTGATTAAATTGTTCCAGGCACTGGTATCCTTGGGCAAGCAGTGTCCGCCGTAACCACGTGTGTTTTTATTGGCCATCAAATAGGCCTTGTTGATGCAATCGCGTCGAGTTATGGCATTGTACACGTTCATGTAGTTGGCACCCAACTTGTTGCACACTTCATAGGTGATGTTGGCAAATGTGACCTGCATGGCGTGATGCACATTGTTGAAATACTTGACCACTTCGGATTCAGTGGGTGTCACACAGGACACATGTTTGGGATAAGGACCGTGTATTTTTTTGATCGTTTCGTAGTCGGCTTCGCGTGTGCTACCAATGATCAACAGGTCATGATTGTGTATGAAATCAGCCAAGGCTGTCTTGGCACGTAGAAATTCTGGTACATTGCAGATACGCAGTTTGGAGAACTCGGCACTGAGGCGTTCAGTGGTGCCAGGAATCACTGTGCTTTTGATGGCTACAAGTCCAGCATAGTCGGCCTGATCAAGTTCGCCGATGACCTGTTCTACGATACTGACATCACAGTCGCCGTTGGGCAATTGATTTGTTGGCACACTGACAAACACCACGTCGGTGTTTAACACATCGGCCAATTCACTTTCTGGATAGGCTGGATCAAAAAAGCTCATGTTGTGACCCAAGTATTCTAAACCTTCATACACAGCCGATCCCACTGTGCCACGTCCTATAATGCCAACTCTCATTTGTAATCTCCTGCAATGATTGATTCTACTCGGTATGTGTCGCTTTCGTAGTCCTCGCCACCTCTAGGGCCTTCGGCAAAGGCTATGAATGTGCAACCGTGCTCGCCGGCACGCATGGCATGTATTTCGTTGGGTTCGCTGATGATCATGTCGCCATGTATGGCTGTGAACATGTGTACTGGTTCATCAGAATCCACGGGCCGGCTGTAGTAGTTCAAACTGCCATTTAGCACCAAGGTATACTGTGTGGTCAATTTGTGATAGTGATTGCCACGCACAGCTTTGGGAGCATTGGTTATGATGCAACCATGATTGATGGTGCGTGCATAGAACATGTCAGTGATGGTACCACGTTCGTCGGTGAATTGGCCTAGGCCTTTTTCGGCATTGTGATTGATATTGTAGTGTTTCATAAGGAAAGAAATCTTGTGCGAGGATTGATATTTAGTATGACTTCACGCAGGGCTGAACTAATGTTCCAACTCAGTATGAGTGCGTAAGGATTTTCGTAACAAGCAAATTCTTCATCACTGACAATGGGTATTCGAGTCAGTGGAGTGTATTTGCCTTGCTTGTGACTGCTGGCATCTGTGATACAACGGATTGCTGTGGCATCAAGTCCGTGCCAACGCAACCAGGTATTGGCCTTGGCCGCGGCACCCACACCAATTATCACAGCATCGGGTTCTTTTTCCAGCAGTTGATAAAAGTCACTCAACCATTTGGCCCGTTGCCGTTGGAAGATGCTCTGTAGTGTCTGATAAAACTCTGGCTCAAACAGGCCAACCTGTGTTTCTTGTTGTATGGCTTCTTGTACCTGTGCAGGCATGTCAGCACCGGTGTCCAAGCGAGCAAACACTCGCAAACTGCCTCCGTGGTAATCGACCACACTGAAATCCACAATCTCCAACCCGGCCTGCTTTAGAATGTTCCAGGCACTTTTTATCGTAAAATAGGAAGGATGCTCATGATAGACCATATCAGTGAATCGACCGCTTTCAATCATGCTCAACCAATAAGGCACTTCAAACACAAACACTCCCATGGGACTTAATACCTTGGACACAGCTCGGGCAAATGCCACAGGATCATTGGCATGATTGAACACATTGTTGGCCATGATCACATCAGCTTGACCTATGCGTTGAGCTATGTCTTTGGCCACGGGTTCACAGAACAGGGCCGGCATGACTTCTACTCCACGCTGTTTGGCAATACGACACATGTCCATGCTGGGATCAATGCCAATGGCCCGTGCGCCGTCTGCACGGAATTGATCAATCAGGTAACCATCATTGCTGCCAACCTCAATGGCCAGCTTGATTGTGCCCACGCGAGCCTGTACGGTGTTGGCATATTCGTCCCAGTGGTTCCTGGCTGTTTGGCTGTTGCTGGAAGTATAACTGTAATTGTAAAGACTGTAACGATCTTGTGCATCACTGAGATAGCCCAGTTGCAACATGCCACTGTTGGAATTCAGCCAGACCTGCAACGGAAACACTGGTTCACTGAGGTGCAGTTGATCTGGTGCTACAAACGTGTCAGCATAGGCATGCTGGCCAAAATCCAGGACCTTGACCACGGGATCCCCGGTGATCAAACAAGTTGTTATGAGTTGACTTTCAGTTATTTTCATCTTTTCACCATGTGGGTTTTACCTGTGTTATCTTGTACTATTTCAAATTGACCAGTTTGTCCATTGGGATCATTTTCTCTCATGCGTTGCCAAGGGTCTTGTGTACCGGCCACAATGTTGTTGTAGTAGGTTAGATCCAGATCCTTTGACTTCATGTAGGTCACTAACTTGTTGAGATCTGTTTGTCGTCCTTGTGTAAAAGTAGGATAATGGAAGTCACGGGGATCGCTGGGATTACCTTCAAAATATCGTTTGAGTTTAGCAGTTTCATCAACGCTACGTCCAGTAAGATCTGGTCGATCATGAATGACATAAACATCGATGATCTTCATGATGTCTAAAAAGTATGCCAACTGGCTAACTTCGGCGTCGATCAATTGGTGCCGACTGAGATATCCTGTGACTTCACGCCATTCGGCTGGCATGATAGGAAATATACTGTAAGGATGTTCATTGTGAGCATGTACCTTTAACAGTTTGAATTCGCCTGTGCATTTTCTAATGTGTTGATCCCAGTGTTGGGTTTCCATGATAGCATCATCACTCCAACACATCAACCAATCTGCATCAGCATGGCCAGCTAGAGTATCAAAGTAACGATTAAGCCCAGCGTAACCCAAAGGTTCAAATTCAAGAGCCATGTAATTGGCATTGACTTCGTCCAACCTAGGTTGGATTACTGTGGTAAAATGTTTCTGACCTATTTCATCATTGTTGTCGATGCCAAACAGGAACTGTATACTGTCAAGGTCCTTGGCCAGATCCAGCAGGCCGAATGCACTGGCACTAAGACCATCAGTTCGTTTATGGGTGGGTAACAATACCGCTATATCATATTCACGTTTAGACATTGGGCACCATGGTAATTTGAGTTAGTTTATCAATGATTGCAGTCTCAATGGCCTTGGACACTTGGTCGGCTGTCAAGCTAGGAGTTCCAACATACATCTGTTCAATCTCCTCGTCGGTTTTAAAACCTTGATAATTTTGTTTGAGCATGTTGGTCTTGATCTTTCCAGGACAGATTTCTGTAAACACAATGCCGGGAAATTCACGTCTCAAGGTCTGCATGCTGTATCTAAGAGCTGCCTTGCTGGCTGTATAAAAAATATTTAAAGCGATAGGATCTTCAATGTTGTAACTGGTCACAAACACAAACTGACCTTGCGATCGTTGCTTGACATATTGCTTGGCCAACAACAAGGCACCTGTAAAATTTACTGAGACCTGCTGACTTTGATTTCCGCAGGTGTTGTTGAGCCATCCTAGATAGGCACCAGCATTGGCACCGGCACAGTTTATGACCACATCATATTGGTCAAGATCATATTGATCGATCTGTTCAAAGTTACCAAGATCCAGTTCAGCACGATCAGGAGCATGAACTTGGTGTTGGTTGCTCAATCTACGTACCACGGCGTGGCCAACACCACTGCTTCCTCCGGTGACTAGAATCTTCATTGAATCATGCTTCATAGATGGCACTGTTGGCTCCGTGCTCGGCACATTCCACCCTGACACAATAGCAACGTCCATTGGTCTTTTCTCGAATCAATTGATCAGCAAACATGAAAGCGTGTTCAGCAAACTTCTCTGCACCCACACCATTGAATATTCGGATCTCTACCAGATCCAATGCTTGTAATTCTTCAAACTTGGACAAGTGCGGATCTCGTTTATCCAGGGCCAGCTTGTGATCAAAGTGATCTTCCAACCAGGCTTTTAGTTCTTTGAGACTGCCAAAGTCCACTGCCCAGTTCTTGTTGTCTAATGAATCGCACCCAAATGTGAATGTGAATGCCAGGCTGTAACCATGCAGCAGGTGACAGTGACTGTGATCGGCATTGGGTTGTCGAAATACTGCCGAAAGACCAATGTTGTGTCCGTAGTGTTTTGTTGAAAGATACCGTGCCATTGTTGTTCTCCTATGTTAGATTATAGCATAGGCGGCAGAGTTTGTAAAGCGGGAGTGACGCCAAGACCGCTGTAGTGCTATTTACGATAGTTTCCTTTGCCGGGTATGGTATTTCGCACACCACCCACAGGATCCTCAACATCTCCGATCCTGCGCGGAATGAGATGCACATGTGGATACATCACAGTTTGACCAGCGGCTTCGCCATTGTTATACCCAATATTGAAAGCATCGCACTCACCTTGTGCAACCATGCGTGTACCATCGGCTAAAGCATCTTCAAAAGCTCTGACTACCCAGTTAGGATTGTCGTTGTCCTTGGGCACATACAATCTGTGCCCAGGTGTGCATGGATAGCGATCAAGATATACCATGGTCGTGATCTTTTCATCTATTTGTTGATCCCAAGGTGCAATACCTTGACGTTGTGCTTCACGCAAGTTCATAAATTTCCTCTTGAAGATAACGAATCAGTTCTTTGTCTGTGGGTTCTACTGTGTAATTGTTCTTGAAGAAGATTTCGTAGCTGTCCGAACCGTATTTTCCAATGCCATACAGTTTGTCAGCTTCATTGCCATCCCATTCCATGAAATCCAGACTCATCTGTACCAGTCGTTCATAACGACGATTCACCATGCCCAGACTCCAGATCACATCACGCACCTCGTCCGGAGTGGCCTGCAAGAATGCATAAGCACTACGCCATTTATTCCAAAATACAGGAGCCACGGTCTTTACGGGTTTACGGCCAGTTTGGTTCAACATTATGACCGCAACCATGTGTTGCCAGGCCGCATCGACACCCTCCAAGCCATCGGGCAACTGCTGTTGCACCATGAGATCATCGCGGAGTGGCTGTATCATCTTGGTGCAAACTCTTGTTGCAGTTTGATATTGTCCATGAACTCTTTTTTAGTTGCTGGATCGGTCTTGAACGCACCTTTGAGCACCGTGGTCTGAGTCAAACTTGAATGTGCCATGATACCACGATTCTCACAGCAACCATGTGTGGCCTGTATGTACACACCAATATTTTCGCTGTCGGTGGCCCGTGCTATTTCTCTGGCAATGTCGTTGGCCAGTTCTTCTTGTAGAGTACCGCGACGAGCACACCACTGAGCAATCCTAGTGTACTTAGACAAGCCAATAAGTTTTTGGGCAGCAATGATACCAATGTAAGCAACGCCAGATACAGGCTGATGATGGTGACTACACATACTACGCAATTCGCTACGTACAACAAGCATGCCTTCATATCTGTCCTCACTATCGTTGGGGAAAGCAGTACAATCTGGAGCAGGTTCATAACGCCCGGCCATGATTTCATTAAAGTACATTTTTGCAAGCCTACGTGCTGTGCCACGACTGTTGGGATCTGTTTCTCTATCGATCAACAAGGTGTCCAACACCTGTTCAAATGCCGCAGTGGCTTCGTCGATCAACTGTTCACGTTCTTGCTCTGATTCGATAAATTCACTGATGTTGTCGCCGGCCCAGAAACGTTTGCCACTTGCCCGCATGCTGTCTCGGATAACCTGGCTCAGTGGTCGACCTTCATCGGGATCTACTACAGCATCCTCATATCCAGGGTGATATGGTGCCTCTGCCACTATGCGGCTTTGCTTTAAGGCATCAAATGTTTCTTGGCTGGCATTATTTTTCACTGCGTTCTCTCTGTCTTCACTTGTAAATGTTGTCATGATTTCCTCTTATTATACATGTTATTTAGATTTTTGCAAGATCAAATGGAATTTTTCTCAAGTCTGGATAAATTCCAGGTTGTGCTTTGGGTTCAATGGTTGGCAATAGCTCTAACCCTCGCTCGCAACTTTCCAAGGTCGGGCAATAGTGCCAGCCCCAGATCAGTTCGGTTTCTGCCTCCCAAGGTATGTTTAGATCTCGACCATCAGACCGTTGGCGACTAAAATGCCTGTATGCCGTGACATCATCAGTCAGTACAGCACCAACCTTGCCCAATTGCAAAGGTTTGGTCCATCCAAAACTCAGACATTGAAACTGTCCAGGTTTGTACATGCCGGGTTCTAGTCTGCGAGCACTATCCCAGATTCTAGTATCGCCAAATTGATATTCACCTGTCCAGGTCTCGTCTGTAAATGCAAACTTGATGCCCAGGTGATGCATGAGCATGGGCACACTGAGATAGGTGTAGGCTGTAAAACTGGTTTGTCTCACAGCATCATATCTAAAACAAAGTTCCAAGGCATGGGTGCAACCATCCGTGACCACCACATACGGAGCTCCGGTGTATTCGGCTAATGCGGCCTCAAAGTCAAACAGAGCCTGGAAACTCACAGTGGCCTCTCAGGAAAATACGTATTCATGTTGCCAGATCTGTGTAGATCAGCGGTAAGACAATGTATTCCACCGTCCCAAAAAAATTTGTGTCTAAAAGGAACCACATGAACCGTGATACCAAATTTATCTAGTGCAGAAACTATCTGTTGGTTATAAGTGAACATCAATACATTCTTAGGATCAATGATCAACATGTTTACATCAAATATGGTTTCTTCTACATTGCCAGTCCAATGCTTCAAATTGGTCTCAACCAAATTGATTAGATCATCATCGTGTTCAAACCCGGGAATCCACCAACGTCCGTTGTTTTTATTTTTGAGTTGTGTGTATTGATCAAGCAGGTCTTGATTCATAGGCAACAACTGAACTACTTCCCAGTCTGGATAAATTTTGCTGTAATCGTCAAGATATGGCGAACTGATTATCAGTCCTGGACACACTGCACAATATACTCCATCACTATGTCCTTGAGTATTAACAATGTGATTTCTGGTATCAACAAACTCCTGATCCAGTAGTTGTTGAAATTGATTTAGATTTCTTTCGTAGGGATCAGTACCAAAATAACAATCTTTTCCAAGTTGAGTCACTTGTGCTCCATTGACAAGATCATGAAAATTGTATTTGATCTGATTGCCTTGAGAGCCAATGCGACTTAAAATATCATCGTAACAATCTTTGACATGCAATGGAACAATGGTGGTTTGATACTGATCAAATTTGTGTAGAGAGATGCACTCGTTTTTAATTTCTGCTGGTAATCTTTCAAACTCTGCCCAGGAACTACAGTCTGGCCAGCCGGGGTCTCGAACATCCTTGTACATCTGTGCAATATCTGCAGGATAATTTTCGTATTCGTTGAAATAGAATTTGTCACCAATCATGGCCATGTAATCTCGCGGAGACATTGGCGGTTTAACATATTTGCCGTCGACAAATTGACATGCAGGCAAATCGGGGCGCAATACCTCTACTCCAAAACTTTCTAGTTTTGAAACGATTGCTTGATAATCTTCTTCAGTTTCCTGTGCAATCGTTTCAAACAGGTTGCGGACTCGAGGTTTAGTGATCCAACTATAAAATTCAGGAGGATAACTGCGGCCTACCACACACACTTGCAAAGGATCCCAGTGTTGATAGACCGACCATGTCATTGATTATACCATGTCCAGGCATGACCAATCATGTCTTCTAGACCAAAATGCGGTTTCCATCCACTGACAGACATAAATTTGCCGGCATCGGCTGTGAGCATGGCTGGATCCCCTTCTCTGCGAGGACCTACATTGTATTCCAAATCTTTGTGTGTGATTTTAATAGCACCATGTATGATTTGTAAATTACTGTAGCCTTGGTTGGTTCCTAGGTTATAAACATCTGCTGGAATAGATGAATTCATGGCCAGGACATGTGCTTCGGCTAGGTCTTCCACATGTATGTAATCTCGCACACAGGTTCCATCTTCGGTTTCAAAATCTGTACCGTTGAGTACAAATGCACCGGTATTGTCTCTGATGGCCTCTAACACTCGTGCAATGATATGCGTGGCACCCGGTGCTTGTCCATGCCGTCCTTGGCTGTCTGCACCACAGGCGTTGAAATATCTAAAACTCACAAAGTCCAATCCATAAGCACGACGATATGATTTCAACAACCACTCAATCATCAGCTTGCTTTCGCCATAAGGACTGATGGGTTCTGTGGGATCAACTTCTTGACAAGGAGTTATTATAGGATTACCATAAGTGGCCGCTGAACTTGAAAATATCAATCGCGGACGCTGTTCAAATGTCAACAAGGCGTCACAAAGACGTTTGGTCTTGATAAAATTATTGTTGTAATAGTCTTCAGGATCGATCATGCTGGGGCCAACAAGACTGGTACCAGCACAATGTATAACAGCATCGGGTCTGAATTGTTCCATGGCCTGCAAGGCTATGTCGCCAGCAAAATCGCCAATCAGCCATTTGGCACCCGAATGCTCAAGATGATCTGGAGCCCATACACGATCAATGGCAAACACACTGTGACCTTGATCCAACAATTTTAATACAGTTTGACCTCCAATGTATCCGGCTCCGCCGGTGACTATGACTCTCATGATTGGACCTTTACCACTGGATATTTGGCATGTGCCACATGATCTCTGTAGCGATTGCCACTGCGATTCCATGACTCTCCACGACCACTCAAGATATCACATATACGATCAATGGTTCCATGATTCCAATCACTGATCAAGCCCATGTTGTGATGTGGTCGTTCCAACAATGCATACAGTTTGTGTTCGGCATCGTCAATGCTCCAGGGCACATACAGTCGATTGGGATCGTTGGCAAAGGTTTCAGGAAAACTGCGATAGGCTGGATACAACACATTGGCGCCCAGGGCGTCTGCTTCGCTGACTGTGTTGCTTACCCAGTCCTGCAAGGCGCAGTTAAACAACACTCGAGTATCATTCAACAGTTCATAATAACGATTTTTATTCAAGTTTTCGTAGATTTCTAAATAGCCTTTCTGTTGCAGGCGTCTTGCACGTTCCACATATTCAGGATTGTTGCTACGCAATGGTCCACCTTGGAACACAGCAAAACTGATGTTTCGACCGTTTGGTTGTGATTTGATTTTTTCAACCAAGTCCATGAAGAAGCCAGGTTGTTTCTCTTGATCAAAGCGTGCGGCAAATCCCACACGCATCGTTCTATCAGCAAATGGGCGTATGTTTTCTGCACCACCAATACGTTCCAGTACTTCAGTCTTGCCAAATGCCAGACCACTGATGTTGTAGATTGGAGCCGACCAACCAGCAATACGCATGTGTGCTACCATCTCTTCATTGGTGGCCAGGACCCCAGTCACAAACTCATTGACCATTTTTTCATACAAGTCCATCCACTTGGCCATGCCCCATACATGCACAAAATCATCCGGATCAATGGCTTGTGCAAGACAACGCACCCAAACTTTTGGACGTCGATAATCTTCGATCTGATCCATGATGTAAGGCAAGCTCTCGATGCCAGGTTGGAACATGTCTTCAAAATACACAACATCTTCTCCGGTGACATCGCCATTGCGCATCATCTGCACAAGATTCATCATCTGGCTCATGGCAAAATAACTGCGTCCGTGTGCATCTAGGACCTGTCCTACACTGATACTCTGCGAATTGTCAATGGTAGAACCCGGCACATAAATCACTTCAATACCACGGCGTTCAAATATCCTACGGTTCCATTCTGTGAGTTGCAAGGTGTAGCGGGCTTCGTAGCTTTCTAGACCCATGTAGAATAGTTTTCTCATACGTTGCGACCCAGCCTTCTGGCATCTTCCAACCACATGTTCTTGGCATTCTTGCCTTGGCTGAACTTGTTGTACTGTTGCCAAGCATAGCTCTTGAAGTTGTAGAGATCTTCTTCGCGGAATCTGTAGCCATAGTCACGGCAGAATTCCAAGAAGTTGCTGACGTCTTCTAGTGTTTGTAATGCACGAGGATTGGCACGGTATTCACGCTTGCCCATTTTTGTTCCTTTATATCAAATACTGCTGTTTAACAAAACTGCTTTTCTTTTTTTCGTTTCCGAATCTTTCT
>Ga0209229_10000222_pt1 | contig 22479 bp, 16 predicted proteins | sample SanBayMetagenome_FD_187466 | JGI IMG/M metagenome (GOLD analysis project Ga0209229, IMG submission 187466) | Freshwater and sediment microbial communities from dead zone in Sandusky Bay, Ohio, USA (SPAdes) (version 2) | ecosystem: Environmental > Aquatic > Freshwater > Lentic > Sediment... | reverse complement strand
GCATGTTGCCTAGTTCACTGGCTATTCTACTTCCGGCAACACCCGCCAGTACAATACAAACCAAGGTGGGGGCGAATTCTAAAATCACTGTATCACGTACGATCTGTGCGATCGTGGTGAGTGGTATCAGTGGGCTGACCAACTGATAGGCTGTTTGTATCGTCGAAACAGCTCCGATAAACACAGAGATAATGGCCACAATGCCCAGCGAGCCGATTCCGATCTCCGCACATTGGTGCATGAATTCACGCCAATACATTCGGCCATTTTCCGGTTTGGCGAACATGCCTTTTAGCATGATCATGAATTGACCTATGTCCTTGAAGAGCTTCATTTTATTTGGCCTCAGCCGATGGTTTACGGAAACGTTTCCACCAGCGGGATTGTTTCACGATCTCAGCCGTTGCGGTTTTTGATTTTAATTGCGCATCCACCACGGCGATCATGGCCATGTTCACGATGCTTCTGACGGAGGAGCCCAGTTGAAGAATGTGAACGGGGCGTTTCAGTCCCAGCAGGATCGGTCCAACCGCATCCGCTGTCTCTAATTCCTTCATCAGGTTATAAGCGATGTTGCCGGCCGACAGATTTGGAAAGATCAGGGTATTCACTTCCTGGTCAGCCAACTCACTGAACGGATAATTTTCTTTGATCAATTCCTGGTTGAAGGCTACACTTGCTTGCATTTCTCCATCTACGATCAGATTCGGCATTTTCTGCTTCACGATCTCTCGGGCTTTGGCTACCAAGCGGGCTTCAGGCGAGTCACTGCTTCCGAAATTCGAATAACTCAACAGGGCGATCCGTGGAACGATGTTGAAGTTGCGCACCTCTCTGGCGGCAAGCAAGGTGATCTCGGCCAGTTCTTCTGCCGTGGGACTGAAATTCACCGTTGTATCCGCCAGGAACAGTGGACCTTTCTTTGTCAACATCAGATACATCCCTGCGATCTTCGTGGTGCCTTCTTCGGTTCCGATCGTTTGCAGCGCCGGGCGAATCGTATCGGGGTAATTTTTTGACAGACCGGAGATCATGGCATCCGCATCGCCGCACTCAACCATCATACAGCCATAATAGTTCCGATCCTTCATGATCTTTCTGGATTCATAGGAATTGAATCCTTTGCGACCTCGTTTGGCGAAGAATAGATCTCCGTAATGATTTCTTTTCTCCTCGGAGACGTCACTTCTCGGATCGAATATGGGCAGACCTTCGATGTCAATACCGTTCGCAGCCGCAATGGTGCGAATCCGATTTTCATCACCCAAGAGGATCGGATAGCCAATGCCGTCATCAAATACGATCTGGGCCGCTTTCAACACTTTCACATTATCTGCTTCGGCGAAAACGATACGTTTAGGATCGCGACGGGCTTTGTTGCCTAAGATCCGCATCACTTGGTTGTCCAGCCCCAGTCGCTTATTCAACTCAGTTACGTATCCCGGCCAGTTGGTGATCGGACTTTGTGCTTCGCCACTTTCCATGGCAGCCTTTGCTACCGCGGGGGCGACCGTTGCAAGAAGTCTCGGATCGAGGGGTTTGGGAATGATATAGTTCGGGCCGAATGTAATATTGCTTTCATTGTAAGCCATGTTCACGATATCCGGCACCGGGGTGCGGGCCAATTCCGCAAGGGCTTTGACGGCAGCCAGCTTCATGGCTTCGTTGATGTGACGGGCCCGAACGTCAAGTGCGCCTCTGAAAATGTAGGGGAAGCCCAACACATTATTGACCTGGTTGGGATAATCACTTCTGCCCGTAGCCATGATCAGGTCTTTACGCGCGCCGGTGGCTTCCTCCCAACTGATCTCCGGATCGGGGTTGGCCATGGCAAATACGATCGGATTTTTTGCCATCGATTTGACCATATCCGCATTCACCAGATTACCTGCGCTGAGTCCGATGAATACATCTGCGTCTTTCATGGCCTGTGCCAGCGTCATTTCTCCCTTCGCATTGGCGTATTTCAATTTGAAATCTTCCATGTCCGTCCGCCCCTTGTGCAACACGCCTTTCTTGTCGAAGAGTAAAAAGTTTTCATGTCGGGCGCCCAAGGCTTCATATAGTTTGATACAGGCCATCGCGGCAGCTCCTGCACCGATCACTACAAAACGAACTTTCTCAATCTTCTTTTTCTGCACCTCCAACGCATTCAACAAGGCAGCGGCACTGATGATGGCCGTGCCATGCTGGTCATCATGCATCACCGGAATATTGAGCTGTTTCTTCAACTCCTGTTCGATGTAGAAACACTCCGGTGCCTTAATGTCTTCCAGGTTGATGCCCCCAAATGTGGGCTCCAACGATTTTACGATCTCCACAAACTTGACCGGATCTTTTTCGTTGATCTCGATGTCGAACACATCGATATCGGCAAAAATTTTGAAGAGTACGCCTTTTCCTTCCATCACCGGTTTGCTGGCCTCTGGACCGATGTCTCCCAAGCCGAGAACAGCGGTACCATTGCTGATCACGGCTACCAGATTGCCTTTCGCGGTGTATTTGTATACATTTTCCCGGTTGTCTGCGATCTCTAAGCAGGGACTGGCCACGCCGGGTGAATAGGCGAGTGAAAGGTCGCGCTGTGTTTTGGCTTCTTTGGTTGGGACGACTTCGATCTTGCCGGGGCGCCCTTTAGCATGATACTCGAGCGCTTGCTGTTTCCTCAGGTCGTTTTGCATAGCAATGAATTAGAGGGTGCAAGGTACAAAACCGGAAGGGAAAGGACTATTTGGAGCTGTTGAGGCTGGCCCCCAGCCAAGCCATGAGCCCAACCCCGACTTCCAAGGCCGACTCATCCACATCGAAACGTGGTGTATGCACCCCATGAATGATCCCTTTACTTTCATTGCGTGTACCCAGTCGAAAAAAACAAGCTGGGATTTGCTGGGCATAGTAGCCAAAATCCTCGGCCCCCATTCGGAGTTCGGTTTCAGAAACTTGATCGTTGCCAATGTAATCGACCGACAGTTGACGACAAGCCTCGTTTACTTTTTCATTGTTGTGCACGCAAGGGTACCCGACATCTATGTGTAGGTCCAATTCTCCGCCCATAGATTTGACCAGGTCAACCGACAACCGGCGGATCTTCTCATGCGCCTCCTTTCTCCAGTTTTCATCCATCGCCCTGAATGTTCCCATCAATTTCACCTGCTCGGGGATGACATTGGTTGTTGTTCCCCCTTGTATAGAAGTGATAGAAAGTACAGTTGGATTGAACGGTTGATTATGCCGGCTGATCAATTGTTGAAGCGCCGTGATGAGGTGTGCGCTAATCAGGATCGGATCGATCGCTAAATGAGGAGATGCCGCATGCCCTCCCTTGCCTTTGATCGTGAAATAAAGTTCATCGGCACTTGCCATCACCTTGCCTGCCCGAAAACTGGCTTTTCCTGCATCCAGTAATGTATTCACATGAAGCGCAACGATCGCTTCCGGTTTCGGATTTTCCAGCACACCGTCGCGAATGAGTAATGAAGCGCCACCCGGATTTTTTTCTTCACCAGGTTGAAAGATCAACTTGACCGTCCCACTCCAATCGGTCCTTGTTGTTTGGAGTATTTGCGCCGCGCCTAATAAACAAGCTGTATGCACATCATGCCCACAGGCATGCATCACGCCTTCGTTCAATGATTTATAGGGAATAGCCGTTTCTTCAGTGATCGGCAGGGCGTCCATGTCGGCGCGCAGGGCCACGATGCGCGCATCAGGATCCTTCCCCCGGATCAGTCCAACTACACCCGTGGTGGACATCACCTGGTAGGGGATATCCATTTGTTTCAATTTCTCTTGTACAAAAGCCGACGTTTGAAACTCCTGATAACTCAACTCAGGATGTGCGTGCAGGTGACGGCGCCATTCGATCACCTGCGGTGCGATCTGTTTAGCCAGTTCCTGTATGCGTTTGAGCATGTTAGCGGTTGTTGGGTTGGGGGACGTTATTGATGAAGTAGGTATCGATCTCATCGTTCATCACAAACACGCCCTTTGGAAAAAGCGGTTTGAGCTTCTGAGAGAAGTATAAAGCGTCTTCTTTGGTTTTAAAATTACCCACCTTTAGTTTGTAATAGGGGGCCTGATGCCAGAGATAGGGTTTCAGGTCTGGGTAATTTTGATAGATCAGAGTTTTGGCCTGTATGGCTTCCTGACGGTCTTTAGTATTCGATACCAGTAATCGGAATCCCGCAGTTACCCGACGGCCGGATCGAGTGGTGTATTCATTCACCTCGATCTGCTTGGCAATCAATTGATCGATTCGGGCATCCTTCACGATTCGGATCGACCCTGAATCCGGTCTTGTACGGGGGATGGTGTCTTGTCCCGTTGACGATAGGGAAGTGATCAAGAAAACACAAGTTAATAGTATGGCGTATCCGGTTTCTTTCATGTTAATAAGCACTACCAGCCGAAGCGATGTTTTCGATCGGATGCCAGGTGGTTTTGATTTCTTGCAGGTCAAGAATCCGGTAGGGAGAAAGGGCGTCGTTTTCAGGTAGAGAAACGATCCGCTTCAAGTTGGCGGTTGCAGCAAGCTGAGTCTCTTTCCATGCGCTGTTATCCAGGCTACTCATCAAGATGGCATTCACGTCCAGGTGACCCGCCATCCAGGGGAGCAGTTCACTTGTTTTTCCGGTTAATATATTCACGACGCCCCCTGGAAGATCTGACGTGGCCAGGGCTTCCGCAAAACTGATGGCTGCCAATGGGCGGTCTGTATGTGCCACGATCACACAAGTGTTTCCTCCTGCGATGGCAGCAGCCATGGGTTGGATCAATCCCAACAAGGGTTGTTCATTGTTTGCCATGATCCCCACAACGCCCATCGGTTCCGGAACAGAAAAATTGAAATGGGAGCTGGCAACCGGATTCACGGTACTGAACAATTGATGATACTTATCGCACCAGCCGGCAAAATGTACCAAGGTGTCGATGCAGGCATCTACTTCTTTTTTTGCCTGAGCCGTTGATGATCCGCTGTCAGTTAGTTCACGGATCATTTCCGTTCGTCGTGCTTCAACTACTTCGGCCATTCGGTAAAGGATCTGCCCCCGGTTGTATGCCGTCTTTCCGCTCCATCCGCCGAACGCGGAACGGGCAGCGGTTACGGCGTCGCGCAGGTCTTTACGAGAGGACAAGCAGGCGTTCGCCAGTGCCTTTCCATCGGCATCGCTAACAGTATAATATCGTCCGGATTCGGTCCGTGGGAATTGGCCTCCGATGTATAGCTTGTAAGTCTTTAATACGGAGAGTCGGGTTTGATTTTTTTTGATGGGCATGACTTTCCGTTTAGCTGTTTATGTCCAAGTAGGGTGATAATCCATGTAAGCCGCCTTCTCTTCCAAATCCGCTCTCTTTGAATCCGCCGAAGGGAGCCGCTGCGTCGAATTTATTGAAGGTATTTGCCCAAACCACGCCAGCACGTAACCGTCGGGTCATGTTGAAAATCCGCGATCCTTTGTCGGTCCATACACCCGCACTCAGTCCGTAGGGCGTGTTGTTCGCTTTTTCGATCACCTCATCATCGGTTCGGAATGTCAGAATAGCTAAGACCGGACCGAAAATTTCTTCTTGGGTAATTCGATTGCTCTGCGCCACATCGGTGAATAATGTAGGCGGACACCAAAATCCTTTTTTCGGTAATGAACAGGCAGGCTGGTGAATCGCTGCGCCCTCTTTTTTCCCGATCTGGATATATCGCAGGATCGTGTCCAGCTGCTCCTTCGAGTTGATTGCACCGATGTCTGTGTTTTTATCCATCGGATCCCCCACGATCAGTGTTGAGATTCGATCCTTCAACTTGCGGATGAATTCTTTTGCGATCGATTCTTGCAGATATAATCTCGAACCGGCACAGCATACATGGCCCTGATTGAAAAATATTCCATTCACGACACCCTCTACTGCTTGGTCCAGGGGAGCATCTTCAAAAACGATGTTTGCTGCTTTGCCGCCCAGCTCCAGTGTGGATCGTTTATTCGTTCCGGCGATCGATCGTTGTATGATCTTTCCAACGGAAGTAGATCCGGTGAACGCGATCTTGTTCACATCTGGGTGTGCTACTAGCGCTGCGCCGGTTGATCCGGCTCCTGTGATGATATTTACAACACCTGGAGGCAGGTCTGCTTCTTGGAGTATCGATGCCAATTTCAAGGCAGTGAGTGAAGTTGTTTCAGCGGGTTTCAGCACCACGGTATTTCCGGTTGCCAAGGCGGGTGCGATCTTCCAGGCAGCCATCAAGAGTGGAAAATTCCACGGGATGATCTGTCCGGCTACTCCCAAAGGATTCAGTTTTTTCTGGGGGAAGGCATAGTGGAGTTTATCCCCCCAACCGGCATAATAGAAAAAGTGCTGCGCGGCCGTGGGTACATCAAAATCGCGACTCTCGCGAATCGGCTTGCCGCCATCCAGCGTCTCAATGATGGCCAGCTCACGTGCTTTCTCCTGGATGATACGCGCGATGCGGAAGATATACTTGCCTCGTTCTGCAGGCGCCATTTTTTTCCAGACCTTCTCATAGGCATTCCGGGCCGCCCGAACGGCACGATCTACATCCTTTTCATTGGCCACTGCGATGCGGCTGAGTTCTTTTTCATTGGCCGGATTGATGGTGTTGAAATATTGGCCACTATCTGGTTTTTGCCATTTTCCATTGATAAACAAACCATACTCGGGTTCGATCTGTGCAGCGGCAGCGGATTCAGGTGCCGGGTCGTATTGCCAATCGGTATCAAACCGTAGCGGCTTGATCTTGGCTTTATTGATTTGTTTGGATGCTGTCTTCGCCATGGGTTAGGTTTGATCAGTCGACTGAAAAATAGGCGGCCGATTGGTATTGTCCGGTGGTCTCTTTTCGTATCTGCATCAACACATCATTCGCAAGGCTACTGGCGCCGAAGCGGAACCATTCATTGCTCATCCAGTCTTGCCCGAGTGTCTCACGTAACATGACTAGGTAATGAAGCGCCAATTTTGATTTGGATATTCCACCCGCCGGTTTCATGCCAACTTGTATGCCGGTTTTGTAATAGAAGTCTCGTATCGCTTCGAGCATCACCAGGGTGACGGGCATGGTGGCGGCCGGCTGAATTTTTCCGGTCGACGTTTTGATGAAATCTGCGCCAGCGTACATGGCGATCTCGCTGGCCCGGCGGACTTTGTCGAGCGAGCCCAATTCACCGGTTTCTAAGATTACTTTTAAACGAGCCTGACCGCAAGCTTCCTTGATGGCGGCGATCTCATCGAAGACGAAATTGTATTCGCCGGCATGAAATTTGCCTCGACTGATCACCATATCCACTTCGTCGGCTCCTTCGCTGACAGCAAATCGCGTATCGGCCAATTTGATGGCGCGGGTGGATTGTCCGCTGGGAAAGGCAGTTGCTACTGAGGCCACCTTGATCTTGGAACCTTCTAATGTTTTTTTTGCCACCCGAACAAAATTGGGGTAGACACAAATTGCAGCTACAGTAGGGATGTTCGGTAATTCATCATGCGGGTGCATGGCCTTGTAGCAGAGTTGACGGACTTTCTGATCGGTGTCTTTCCCCTCAAGGGTGGTCAGGTCGATCATATTCAGGACCATGTTCAATGCCTGTCGCTTCGAAGATTGCTTGATGCTTCTCTTGGTGAAACGGGCAGCCCGCTCCTCGATGCCGGTCTGGTCGACCGGGGCGGTCCGTCTGAAATCCGGTAGTATTACAGTGGTTGAGTTACCTGCCATACAGCTTTTCAAAAATAGAACTATTGTGTGGATTCCACGTTCATAACTCGTAGGCAGATGCAGGAATTCTTCTGTTTATTCGTCGAACTATCTCGCGGATTTTCCGTTGATTTGTCTCCCCCTAATCGCTCAATCAATTAAAGACTATGCGAACGTTCCTTAAACTGCTTGCCTTTTCGTTGTCAGGTTTTTCATTCCTGCAAACATTTGCGCAACCCACTTTCCCCGAAAACGGCGTGGCTGACCCCCGACAGGGTTTTTATGCCTTCACGCATGCCACCTTGGTGCAGCATGCAAAGTCCACCATCAACAATGCTACCCTCATCGTACGCGATGGGAAGATCATATCTGTTGGTTCGGGGCTCCCTGTTCCGGTCGGAGCGGTGGAGATCGATTGTACAAATAAATTCATCTATCCGTCTTTTGTCGACCTCTATGCCGAATATGGCATGCCTGCACAACAGAACACCGGTCGCGGTGGTGGTTTCAACTTCGCCCAACAGCCGCAGTTGGAAACAGCTACAAAAGGTCCGTTCGGATGGAATCAGGCCATTCGTCCGGAGGTCAACGCCTACGCCTCCTTCTCTGTCAATGATGCACAAGCTAAATCCATGCGTGAGGCCGGCTTCGGTGCCGTGTTGACGCACGTGCGCGATGGTATTGCTCGTGGTACCGGTGCACTGGTGACACTTGCCAATGAAAAAGAGAATCTCGTGGTGCTAAAAGAAAAAGCTTCGGCCCACTACTCATTCAGCAAAGGATCCTCCACACAAAGCTATCCCAGCTCCATGATGGGCTCTATCTCCCTGCTTCGTCAGACCTATCTCGATGCCGAATGGTACAAAAACAAACCCGCTTCAGAAGGGGTGAACCTAAGTCTGAAAGCGTTCAACGAGAATCGTTCGCTGCCACAGGTATTTGAGGCGGGCGACAAGTGGAACGATCTTCGTGCCGATCGAATCGGGGATGAGTTTGGTACCCAATACATCATCAAGGCCGGACAGAACGAATATCAGCGGATCCGAGAAATGAAATCAACCAATGCCACCTTCATTCTGCCTCTAAATTTTCCGCTCGCACAAGATGTGGAAGATCCGAATGATGCGCGATTTGTTTCACTGGGCGACATGAAACACTGGGAGCTGGCACCCACTATGGTTGCTGCTTTTGAAAAAGAAGGCATCCCATTTTGTTTGACCACCTCCGACTTGAAGTCTGTTTCTCAATTTGCCACTGCCATGAAAAAGGCGATGGAATACGGATTGAGCGAAACCGCTGCACTGGAGGCATTGACGCTTACGCCGGCTAAAACACTGGGCGTGGCAGACATGGTTGGCACATTGGAAACAGGTAAACTGGCGAACTTTCTGATCACAACCGGTCCCTTATTTCAGGATAAGACCCAGCTTCTTCACAACTGGATCCAAGGCATTAAGTACACGATCAAGGAAGATGCGGGTTCCATCAACGGAACCTATACATTGGCTGTCAATGGTCCGGGTGGTACAGAGCAATACACGCTCGAAGTGAAAGCCGGTGGAGCGACCACCCTCTATGCAAAAGATACGCTTCAGTCCAAACTTTCCGTGGATGGCAAACAGATAAAATTCAGTTATGCACCAATTGCTAAACGTACTCGCGGAGGCGGCGCACCCGGAGCCGATTCGACCCGTCGCCCAACGGGCGGTTTCGGTGGCAGAGGTATGGGGGCCATGAGTGAGCAACTGCCTGTAACCGCCACGCGTTTGAGCGGATTGGTCAACGGTAGCAGTTGGAACGGGATCGGTACCGATTCGCTTGGTAATCCTCTCAGCTGGACCGCTTCATTGGTGAAAGCCGGTGAATACAAGTCGGACAGTAGTAAGCGTAAAGATCCTCCAGTTCTTGGATCCCTGACGTATCCTTTATTACCATTCGGATGGAAAGATGATCAGCGTCCGAAATCTGAAACCTTGCTCATCAAGAACGCAACGGTATGGACCAATGAGAAAGATGGAATTCTCAAAGAATCAGATGTATTGATCAAGAATGGTAAGATCGCAGCGGTTGGAAAAAATCTTTCCGATCCAACGGCCCGCGTGATCGATGGAACCGGCAAGCATGTCACCCCCGGCATCATCGATGAACACTCTCACATTGCTGCCGCCTCGATCAATGAAGGCGGACAGTCCGTTACCTCAGAGGTGCGCATCGGTGATAACCTGAATCCGGATGACGTCAATATCTATCGTCAATTAAGCGGTGGTGTAACGACTTCACATATTCTACACGGATCCGCTAATGTAATTGGAGGTCAAACGCAATTATTGAAGCTCCGCTGGGGTGGGAATGACGAAGATCTCAAGTTCCGTGCTTGGCCCGGGCAGATCAAGTTTGCTTTGGGAGAAAACGTTAAGCGTTCGTCTTCCCCATTGGGAAATAATCGATACCCGGATACACGAATGGGTGTTGAACAAGTGCTGGTGGATGCATTCACTCGTGCCAAAGATTATCAGCGTACCTGGAAAGAATACGATCTGAACAAAGGCAAAAAAGGATTTACCGGAACGGCTCCTCGTCGAGACCTTGAGCTTGATGCGCTTGTTGAGATACTGGAGAAAAAACGGTTCATCACTTGTCACTCCTACGTGCAAAGTGAGATCAACAGTGCCATGAAAGTGGCCGAACAGATGGGATATACCGTCAATACATTCACGCATATCCTGGAAGGATACAAGGTGGCGGACAAGATGCTCAAGCACGGTGCATTCGTGTCAACTTTCTCTGATTGGTGGGCGTACAAGATGGAGGTAGAGGATGCGATCCCATACAATGCGGCCATCATGCAGAAAGTGGGACTGACCGTAGCCATCAACAGTGATGATGCGGAAATGGCTCGTCGGTTGAATCAGGAAGCAGCCAAGATCGTGAAGTATGGCGGGGTGACGGAAGAAGAGGCTCTGAAGATGGTGACGTTGAACCCGGCGAAGATGTTGCATGTTGACGAAAAAGTTGGCAGCCTGAAACCCGGTAAAGACGGAGACATTGTTCTGTGGAGCGATCATCCATTAAGCATCTATGCAAAATCGATCTACACCATCGTGGATGGTACGATCTATTTCGATCGCGCGAAAGATGAGCAACTGCAAAAAGAGATCGATGCGGAGCGTTTGCGACTGGTGCGGAAGATGAATGGAGAGAAGCGTGGCGGTGCGCCTACGATTCCTGCTCAGCCGTCTTATCAGCTCATGCATACCTGCAGTGATCATGGACACAGCCATGGTTTATTGGTCATCGATGCCGACGAAACAAAATAATTATCTATCAATTCATCAATATGAAAAAGATATTTCTTTCTATTCTTTGTCTTGCCAGCCTGCTGCTTTCCGCACAGGAAACCGTTTTGCCGGCTAAAGGTCAAACCGACCCCATTTATATCATCAACGCTACCATTCATACAGGTAACGGACAAGTTATCGAAAAGGGCACGATCCGTGTGGAAGGTGGAAAGATCCTTGCGGTGGGAGATAACATTCCCGTACCCCGTAGTGCCAACATCCAGGTAGTCGATGCCGCGGGTAAACATGTATATCCGGGATTGATCCTGCCCACCAGTGCATTAGGTCTGGTAGAGATCAGTGCGGTTCGCGCTACACAGGATGTACGCGAGATCGGTGATCTTAACCCGAACGTCCGGGCGCTGGTAGCATATAACTCTGATTCAAAAGTCATCAACACACTTCGTTCGAACGGTATTCTGATGGCGAACGTTGTGCCTCAAGGCAATTTTGTTGCCGGTTCTTCTTCTCTTGTTCAACTCGATGCCTGGAACTGGGAAGATGCGGCGTACCAGGCAGATGGTGGCATCCATGTTTATTTTCCTTCCTTGATGGCACGGCCCTCCGGTGGACGGGGTGGTATGGGCGGATTCGGCGGACCACAAGCTTCGGGCAGTGATCCGGTAAAAGAAGGGTTGGATAAGATCGAATCCTTCAAACAATTTTTGCGTGAAGCGAGGGCGTATCATGCACAATCCACACATGAGCAAACGAACCTGAAGTTCGAAGCGGTAAAAGGGTTATTGAATAAAAAGCAGAAACTTTTTGTTCATGGCAATACGGTAAAGCAAGTACTGGCAGCTCTTGATTTCGTGCAAGAATTCGGCGTGGATCTGGTGATCGTGGGAGGCAGTGAAAGCTATCAAGTGGCGGACCTATTGAAGAAATATAATGTATCCGTTATCCTGCAACAGCCACACAGTTTGCCCACGGCAGAGGATGATGATGTAGATCAACCCTACAAAACAGCTGCTGCTTTGCAAAAAGCAGGTGTTTTATTTTCCATCTCGGATGATGATTCACAGACGCGCGGTCGTAATCTCGCTTTCAATGCTGGCACGGCTGCAGCCTATGGCCTCAGCAAAGAAGAGGCATTGGCAGCTATCACGCTGAATACAGCGAAGATCATCGGCGTATCCGATCGCACCGGAAGCATCGAGGTGGGTAAGGATGCAAACATCGTGGTGAGTGACGGTGATATTCTCGATATGAAAAGCAGCAATGTAACGTTCGCATTGATCCAGGGACGCAAGATCGATCTGACGGATAAACATAAATTACTGAATCAGCGTTTCGAGGAGAAATATGAGCTGAATAAGGGGAAGAAAGGGTTTTAATGCAGATCCGTTCGTCACAAGGCTGAGCCGGTCACTCAATCGGCTTTCCGCAATGCGGGCATTTGGGTTCATTTCGATTTCTTCGGAATTCATCCAAAAAACCAGCCGTGATGATCCCCGCTGGTAAAGCAAAGATGGCTACGCCGGTTAGCATGATAAAACCCGAGGCGATCTTTCCTGCCACTGTCACAGGTATCATATCACCATATCCGGTGGTAGTCAATGTAACGATCGCCCACCAGATCGAAACGGGTATGCTGGTGAAAACATCTTTATTTACCGGATGCAAATGCTCGGCGAAATAAACCGCACTGGAGGCAATGATGATCAGAAAGATCATCAAGACCAAACTTAGTAGTAGTTCATTTGAACGTCTCTTGAAAACATTGACGATCAATCGGGTCGATTGCATGTAGGCCGTTAGCTGAAACAACCTCAAAAAGCGTAACAAGCGGAGCATGCGAATGATTCGCAGGTCAAAAGAAAAAACGGAAACCAGATAGAAGGGTAGGAAAGCAAGCAGATCGATCAAGGCTGCAGGAGTAAGCATATACTTCAAGCGTCCCCAGATCGGGTGTCGATATTTCGGATCGTGGTTGCTGCTCCAAAGTCTGAGTAGGTACTCGGTGGTGAATACCAGTACGGAAAACAGGTCGAAGTAGTGAAAGAAAGACTGTTCAGTCGGATCGTCATGGAAGGCGGGTACCGTTTCCAGCATCACCGCAAAAACGTTCAGGATGATCAGGATGATGATAAAGATGTTGATGATCTTATCCCAACGTTCGTTTCCGATCACTTCTGGATGAAGCAGGCGGTGAATCCGGTGTTTGGTACTCTTATACATCGATCTGCTATTCTTCCGTTAGGTGCTCTTTATTCTTTGCCGTGACACTGCTTGAATTTCTTGCCACTGCCACAGGGACAAGCATCGTTTCTGCCGATGCGCGGACCAGATACGGCGGGTGCGGGCTTGTCGCGTTCATTTGCAGCATAATCATCGCCCAAGGAATCTACTTCATCTTTATTCACCTGCATCCGACTCATATCAGTCTTCTGTTGCCGTCCCTCTTTCACAACGTTTCGATCGTCTTGCAGCGGAATACTACTGTGTGTCAAGAAAGAAACGATGGATTTGTTAACCTCTTCGTTCATCGATCGGAACAGATTATACGCCTCCATCTTGTAAATCACCAACGGGTCTTTCTGTTCCAGATAGGCGGTTTGTACACTTTGCTTCAGATCGTCCATGGAGCGCAGATGCTCTTTCCAGGACTCATCGATCACTGCTAGGGTGATGGTCCGCTCCAGTGCATTGGTCAGCTCGACACCACTTGTTTCCAGCGTTTTATTCATATTCGCAAGCACGCTCAGGCCACGTTTGCCATCGGTAAAGGGCACCACTACATTTTCAATGTGGCTGCCTTGTTGAAGCTTGATGTTTTTAAAAACGGGAACGGATTGAACTTGCATTTCTTTTTTATGTCGTTCATATCGCTCCATCACTTCTGCGTAGAGGGTCTCTGTCAGCGTATTGATATCCGTTCTGCTCAATTGTTCGCGGGTGATCGACGTGTCTACCCCGAAGCTCATGATCACGGCCAACTTGAATCCTTCATGGTCTTCCTGCTCTCTGAATGAATGGATCAGTCCCTCGGCCAAGCTCACAAAAGCGGTATCAACATCCAGCGCCAGTCGCTCCCCGAACAGCGCGTGATTACGTCTTTTGTAGACGGCATTACGCTGCATGTTCATGACATCATCATATTCCAGCAATCGCTTACGGATGCCGAAGTTATTCTCCTCCACTTTGCGTTGTGCTCGTTGGATCGAGCTGCTGATCCAACTATGTTGGATCACTTCACCTTCCTTATAACCCAGTTTATCCATCATGGACGCGATCCGTTCACTGCCGAATAAGCGCATCAGGTCATCTTCCAAGGAAACATAGAATTGAGAAGAGCCCGGATCGCCCTGACGACCGGCTCGTCCGCGAAGCTGACGATCGACACGACGGCTCTCATGGCGCTCTGTACCGATAATGGCCAGTCCGCCTGCATCCTTCACGCCGACTCCGAGTTTGATGTCCGTACCGCGACCGGCCATGTTCGTGGCAATGGTGACTGCTCCCGGCATGCCGGCCTCTGCCACTACTTGCGCCTCGCGGGCGTGTTGTTTTGCGTTGAGTACGTTATGTGGGATCTTTTTTTGTTGCAACATACGTGAGAGTAACTCACTGACTTCGACGGAGGTGGTACCCACCAGTACAGGTCTGCCGGCATTGCGAAGTGATTCGATTTCTTCGATGACAGCTTTGTATTTCTCGCGTTTGGTTTTGAATACCAGATCTTGGCGATCGTCGCGGACCATCTTCAAATGTGTCGGGATGCCGACCACATCCAACTTGTAGATACTCCAAAGCTCCGCAGCTTCTGTTTCTGCGGTACCGGTCATCCCACAGAGTTTGTGATACATCCGGAAATAATTCTGCAGCGTGATCGTGGCATAGGTCTGGGTAGCGGCCTCGATCTTCACATTTTCTTTGGCTTCAATGGCCTGATGCAAACCGTCTGAATAACGTCTTCCCTCCAGAATACGGCCGGTCTGTTCGTCCACGATCTTGATGGCGCCATCCATCACTACGTATTCGACGTCTTTGGTAAATAGGGTGTATGCTTTTAACAGCTGTTGAACGGTATGGATGCGGTCAGCCTTTTGTGCATAGTCGGCTAAAACGGCTTCCTTCAATTGAAATTTTTCATCGACCGAACCTTCCTGTTTTTCGACCTCTGCCAGCTTTACACCAATGTCCGGGATGACGAAGAATTCAGGATCTTCTCCGGTTCGGGTGATCATCGCCAATCCTTTGTCGGTCAGTTCAACGGAGTTATTTTTTTCATCGATATGAAAGAGCAGTTCGGAATCGACCACGTGCATATTCCGTTGTTGATCCTGCAGGTAATAGTTTTCTGCTTTTTGCATTTTGACACGCACCCCGGGTTCGCTGAGGAATTTGATCACGGGTCCGTATTTGGGCAGTCCGCGATAGGCGCGAAACAGATAAAGTCCGCCTTCTTTCGGATCCTCTTTCCCTTCGGTAAATAGTTTTTTTGCTTCATTCAGGCAATTGCGTACCAGTCGCTCTTGTTCCTGCACCAGTTGCTGTATTCGGGGCCGGTGAATGTGATATTGTTGGTCTTCGCCTTTCGGTACCGGACCGGAAATGATCAGGGGTGTACGCGCATCATCGATCAAGACGGAGTCTACCTCGTCCACCATGGCGAAATGGTGTTTGCGCTGTACCATTTCCTCGGGCGAATGCACCATATTATCCCGCAGGTAATCGAATCCGAATTCGTTGTTGGTTCCGTAGGTAATGTCCGCCAAATAAGCTTTTCGACGGTCCTCGGAGTTGGGCTGATGTTTGTCTATACAGTCCACCGTCAGTCCCAGCCATTCAAAGATCGGTCCGTTCCATTCCTGGTCACGACGAGCCAGATAGTCATTCACCGTAACCACGTGTACGCCTTCGCCGGGCAGGGCATTCAAATAAGCGGGCAGGGTGGATACCAGGGTCTTTCCCTCACCGGTGGCCATCTCAGCGATCTTACCTTGGTGCAAGACCGCACCACCGATCAGCTGTACATCATAATGCACCATATTCCAGGTAACGGTGCCGCCGGCAGCTGACCAGCTGTTTTGATAGACGGACTGATCGCCGCGGATCTGTATATAATTTTTCTTGACGCTTAGGTCGCGGTCAAGGTCAGTTGCATTGGAAACGATCTCCGTGTTTTGGCTGAAACGACGAGCTGTTTCCTTGATCACCGCGAATGCCTCAGGCAATAGCTGTTCCAGTACTTTTTCCAGTTCTTGATTGCGTTCTTTTTTGAGCTTGTCGGCTTCCTGGTAAATAGCGTCCCGGCCATTCAGATCGGAAGCTGGCAAGGCCTCAGCTTCCTGTTGTTTGGCTGTGATCCTCGCATCGATGGGGGCCAGGAATTCAGCGATACGGGACCTGAACACCTGCGTTTTGGCACGCAGCTCGTTGTTCGAGAGGTTTTGGTATTGTTGAAACTGTTCGTTGATCTTTCCGACAAAGGGTCGGATTTTTTGAACGTCTTTTTCGGATTTGCTGCCACCGAATATCTTGGAAAGTAAACCTAACATGATGCTGAATTGGGTGTATTTACAGGTCTTCAAAAACCGGTCAAATCATCTTTTTAAGCCCGGAGGCTGACGAATTGTCGCGGGGTGTCAAAGATAAGGCTTCAATGGCAGTGGTCGGAGTGGTATAACGCCTGGTGTTGTGGACAGAACGGGATGGAAAATCGGCCCCGGATGCCTACCTTCGCGCCCGAGGAATTAAACCCTTTTCTCATGCCAGGACAACTCAAAGAAGTACGGACCCGGATCAAATCTGTTCAAAGCACCCAACAGATCACCAAGGCCATGAAAATGGTGAGTGCTGCCAAGCTTCGTCGGGCCCAAGATGCGATCGTTCAGATGCGTCCATACGCCAGCAAATTACAGGAGATGCTCAGCAACATTGCCAGCAGCGCAGATGCCGCCGAGGCCCTGAGTCTGGCCGTTGAACGTCCGGTCGAAAAAGTATTGTTGATTGTGATCACCAGTGATCGTGGATTGGCCGGCGCCTACAACGCCAATGTGGTGAAACGCACGAAATCGCTGATGACTGAGAAATATGCGGAAGCCGCCAAGAAAGGAAATGTACACATTTGGAATATCGGTAAGAAGGGATACGAGAGTCTGAGTAAGTCCGGTTACAAAACAGATGCCCGTTTCAAGGATATATTTCTCAACCTGACGTTTGAAGCGGTACAACAAGCGGCGCAGGCTGCCATGAAGGCATTTGAGAGTAAGGAGTACGATGTAGTCGAGATCATCTACAGCCAATTCAAGAATGCCGCTACCCAACGTTTTGAAGTGGAGCGCTTTTTGCCCATTCCGAAGGCGTCCGGCACAGAGAAGAAAATACAAACCGATTTTATATTCGATCCCAACCGCGACCAGCTCATTTCAGAGTTGATGCCCAAGATTCTGAATACCCAGTTGTACAAGGCGGTACTGGATGCTCACGCTTCTGAGCATGGTGCACGCATGACGGCAATGGACAAAGCCAGTGAGAACGCAAATGAAATGCTTCGCGGATTGAAGATCTCTTACAACCGAGCCCGACAGGCGGCCATTACCACTGAGCTTACGGAGATCGTCAGCGGTGCGGCTGCTTTGCAGGGTTGATGAATTAAAGATCCATGGAAATCACTCAACTCATACCCCACGTCGAGGCGCTGATCTTTGCATCTGATCGTCCCCTCAGTACCCTCGAACTAACTGACCTCATCAACCAGGCCTTCGGTTTCATGGAGGACAAGATCCCCATGGATCAGGTCGAAGCGGCCGTAGAAGGAGTCGCTGAAAAATATGCCGCAGAGTTCTATCCATTTGAAGTACGTCAAAGCGGTGGCGGCTGGCAGTTCCTGAGTAAGAAAGAATACCATAAAACAATCGCCCAACTCAATGGCGATAAATTTCTCAAAAGACTCTCCATCGCGGCATTGGAAACACTGGCCATCATCGCCTACAAACAGCCTGTCACGAAAGGCGAGATCGAATCTATCCGAGGGGTCAGTTCAGATTATGCCGTTCAGAAATTACTCGAGAAAGAACTCATTGTGATCAGTGGCCGAAACGAAAAACTTCCCGGACATCCTTTGTTATATACTACCTCGAAAAGTTTCATGGATTATTTCGGCATAAACTCCCCGGAAGATCTGCCGAAGATCAAAGAGGTATTAGCCGATCAGTTCGTGCTGCCTACACATGTAAGCGAAGCCTTACAGCAATCCGAAGTTGAAGTTGAACCCGAATCCGCGGATCCGATCATCGAAGAAACCGATCCGGGCGCTGGCGAAGAAAGCTAATGACACCCCAACTCAACACCGAGCAGTTAATAGAAGCGGCGCATCGGTATGGGACCCCGCTCTATGTGTATCATGCTGAACGCATCACGCATCAGTATGAGCAACTCACCCATTCTTTTTCCGGACTGCCTGCACGGTTTTTTTATGCAGCCAAGTCGTTGACCAACCTTCATATCCTGAATCACATTCGTCAGATCGGCGCTGATGTGGACTGCAGTTCGATCAATGAAGTGAAACTGGCAATGAAGGCCGGATTTCGCTCGGAGCAGATCCTTTACACCTCGAACAGTGTTTCCTTCGAGGAGATCGCGGAGGCTCGATCATTGGGCGTTCATATCAATATTGATAGCCTCTCCAACCTAACCAAGTTTGCCGAGGCCAACCGGGGCAGCTATCCGGTCGGCATCCGGATCCGTCCCGATATCATGGCAGGGGGAAATCTGCAGATCTCCACGGGGCATGACAGAAGTAAATTCGGTATCGCATTGGCGGACCTTCCTGAAGTATATCGGCTGATCCGTGAAAAAGACCTCCACGTTCGGGTACTTCATATACATACCGGTAGTGAGATCAAAGAAGTAGAAGTGTTTCTAAAAGGATTGGATCTGCTTTTTGAACTAGCCCCCAATTTTCCTCATCTGCAAGTGATCGATTTGGGTGGTGGATTTAAAGTTCCCTACCAAGAAGGTGAAAAGGGGACAGATGTGAACGCGTTGGCGGCAGCCGTCAGCAAGCACTTGTATGCATTCGAAAATCGTACAGGTATCGATCTGGAGATCTGGTTTGAGCCCGGAAAATATTTTGTTGCAGAAGCCGGAAGCTTACTCTGTTCAGTCAACGTGTTGAAACGTTCCGGTGATATTGAATTTGCCGGTGTTGATAGCGGACTCAACCAACTGATACGCCCCATGTTTTATGGCGCTTATCACCAGATCGATAATCTCACCAATTCAAATGGAGTGATGAAGCCGTATACGGTTGTCGGGAACATCTGTGAGACCGACACCTTTGCGGAGGATAGGATGATGGCTGAAGTCCGTGAAGGAGACATCCTCTGCCTCCGAAACGCCGGAGCATACGGATTTGAAATGGCCTCTTCCTACAACGCGCGCTTTTTACCGGCGGAAGTAATGTTCCGTGACGGATCCATGCATTTGATACGTCGACGCCAAACGCTGGACGACCTGTTATTGGCGCAGATCCCCCTGGGGGATTAATTCACCGTAATGATCGTTGTAGTGGTGGCATTGATGGGAAATTCACCCATGCCGGTTGATACCGTGCCGGTAGCAGTCGTGTTCAACGTTTTCTCCTTTACGATGCCGGTCTTGCGATCGACGGTGATTTTTCCTTCCGTCTTATTCTTTACGTTGATCGTGACTTCCATACCCATGTTCTCCTGTACACGAGAACTGCTTGTATTGGAAAGAAAGTTAAGGATAATAGCATTTTCATTAATCTCAGCTACCGAGTAAGCTTCCTCGATCTTGCTGCCGTTTCGGTCGATGGTCTGCGTCCATCCATCACCCTTACCTACTTCATTTGAGGGCAATACCTTGAAGAAGCTGGCTTCGCCTTGTTTGGGCGCTTCGATCATTTCAGAGAGTCCGCCGATGAATTGCGCCAGCATCTCGCCGCCCCCATCGCTTTTCTTTGTGTTGCTACCGTCAGACATGGCCATCATTGTGGTGCCGGATGCATCGATGACCAGGTTCATTTTTTTTGCCATCAGTTCTTTTACTGGTCCGCCGAATTGCCCTTTCATATCTTTTTCAGAATCCGAGTCGAATGACATGCTGTTGCCCATTCCCTCTGAATTCATGCGGATGCGCTTTACTTCATGGCTGAGCGTATGGCTCTCATCGGTCGTATTGGTTACTCGGTAAAACTGATCAATAGTCGATTCGGATTTTAGCTCGATCTCTTGTCCCATGGCATTGACCAAATTGCTCATAGTGCTCTTGGCACTCACATTGAGAACTTGCCCGGGCTGGAAAAGGAGTTTGCCGCTTACTTTTTGTGCTTGTGCGGAGATCGTGACGACCATCAGCAGGAGGGAGGCGAAGAGACGCATATCGGTTGGTTTGAAAGGTTTAATTTTAGACAACAAACTTAGGCTGGTCCGGTTCACCCACCAACAGATATGAAAAAATTTAACAAGCGTCCCGAGCCATTGCGACTGTTTTTAGACCAGGTTCGGAATCCCTGGAGGTTTGGGCTCTTTCAACTTTGGAAGCTCCCGGCCTCATTTTTTTCCGGGGTACGGGTAGATTCTCTGATACCGGAGGCTTGTGTCTGCTCTGTGCCGCATCGATGGATCACGCAGAATCCCTTTCGCTCCACTTATTTCGCCTCGCTTTCCATGGCAGCCGAAATGAGCACCGGATTACTGGCCATGGCACATTTATACCAGTCCAACCCGGCAATCAGTATGCTAGTCACCCGGCTGGAAGCTGATTTTTTCAAAAAAGCCACCGAACGAATTTTCTTTACCTGTGCGGATGGGGAATTATTTTATGAGGCGGTCAATGGAACGCTCGAAGATGGATTACCCCGAACCGTCCGTGCCCGATCCACGGGAAGAAATTCCGCAGGCGAAGTGGTTGCTGATTTTTATATCACCTGGTCGCTCAAGGCCAAACCAAACCTTTCAAAAACATGAAGATCGCTTTTCACGGAGCCGCCCGTACGGTGACCGGATCCAAACACATAGTTACTCTTTCTAATGGCAAAAAAGTTCTGCTTGACTGCGGTATGTTCCAAGGGATGGGCAAGGATACTGATCGGCTGAACCGACATTTCGGCTTTCGTCCGGAGGAGATCGATGTGATGGTACTTTCACATGCACACATCGACCATAGCGGACTGATCCCCAAACTCGTTAGCGAAGGTTTTACCGGTAAGATCTTTTGTACACACGGTACCAAAGAGCTGGTCACTATTCTATTGGAGGATTCCGCTCAGATCCAGGAAGATGATATCCGCTATGTGAACAAACGACGCAAGCTTCGGCAGGAACCCTTTCTTAAACCTCTTTATACAGCCGAGGATGCCCAGGCGGCAGCAAATTCTTTTGTGGATGTTGAATATGGCACATGGACGACCATCATGGAAGGCGTAGACCTACAATTCACCGATGCCGGGCACATCATTGGCAGTGCTTGTGTGACGCTGCGCATCAAAGAAAATGGTAAGGATCGGGTACTGACCTTCAGTGGCGATCTGGGTCGATACCGGGATGCGATCTTGCGTTCGCCATCTGAATTTCCGCAGGCCGACTATATCGTGATGGAATCGACATACGGAAACAGTTTACATGACCTGCATCGCTCTACACCCGATATGTTTTTGGAGTGGATCGAGAAGATCTGTTTAAAGAAAAAAGGAAAGCTGATCATTCCGGCTTTCAGTGTAGGGCGTACACAAGAGATCTTGTATACGTTGAATCAATTAGAGTTGGAGAATCGGCTTCCGCCCATTCCATATTATGTGGACAGTCCGCTAAGTATGCACGCCACCGAGATCGTAAAGAAATATCCGAACTATTTCAACAAAACGGTGAAGCGAATATTGGAAACCGATAAAGATCCCTTCGCCTTTAGTGGCCTGAAATACATCAAGTCGGTGGAAGAGTCGAAGCAATTGAATTTCACGGATGGCCCGATGGTGATCATCTCTGCCAGCGGGATGGCCGATGCAGGCAGAGTGAAGCATCACATCAGTAACAATCTGGAGCATAGCCGAAACGGCATTTTGTTCACCGGGTACTGTGAGCCCAATTCACTGGGTGGTCGGCTGCTTGCCGGCCAAACGGAGGTTGGTATCTATGGTGTTCAGCACGAGGTGCACGCATCCGTAGGGGTTATCCGAAGCATGAGTGCCCATGGCGATTATGACGATATGAGCCAGTGGTTATCTTGCCAGGACCCCAAGCAGGTGAAACGGTTGTTTCTGGTACATGGCGAATACGGTGTGCAACAGGATTTCAAGGAACGCTTGGTGAAAAAGGGATTTTTGGATGTCGAAATCCCCGAGCAGCATTATGAGGTCGGTTTGGGGTAAAATCCATAAATTTGCCCCTCTAAAACGCCGGGGTAGCTCAGCTGGTTAGAGCATCGGATTCATAACCCGAAGGTCGGCAGTTCAAGTCTGCTCTCCGGTAC
>Ga0209229_10000220_pt1 | contig 22544 bp, 18 predicted proteins | sample SanBayMetagenome_FD_187466 | JGI IMG/M metagenome (GOLD analysis project Ga0209229, IMG submission 187466) | Freshwater and sediment microbial communities from dead zone in Sandusky Bay, Ohio, USA (SPAdes) (version 2) | ecosystem: Environmental > Aquatic > Freshwater > Lentic > Sediment... | reverse complement strand
GAGTTAAGATTCTTATTAGTAGATAATCTGAACAACATTTTCACAGGTCCTGATACATTTCTGTATAACAGTACATAAGATGTGTAGTGTCTAAACTTCTTATGCTGGAATGCAGGTTTCTGATAGTTCAAGTTGTTAGGATTCAGTGTTCTAATATAACCATTTAGTTCTGTATTCCAAATAGGTTGTTGAACGTTAGGGTAAGTATACTCACCACGGTCTCTAGTAATATCCCAGAATTGATTGAATCTATATTTCTGTTCTACTTTACTATAAAGAATATCAATGCTACCTAAGTTTACTACAGGATAGTTTACCAATGCTGGTGCATTGTTCTTAGGCATAATATTCAAGTTAAGTAAACCAGAAACTTGTTCAGTGTTGGATATTACAGCATGATCAAAGTTGTGATCGAGCACATGGTATGTATCTAACCCATCTGTGCGGTATGTGTAACACTCTAACTGATACTCAATGCTCTTAAGTGTATTTACCTGTTGTCCTGTATTACTAATAAACTCAATTTCAAATGGGTAGTCTTGACCATAGTAGTTTGCAAATGCATCAGTTCTTTGGTTATGTCTCCATATCTTACCTTCCCCAAGAAGGCCGGTCTGAGTAGTTAAGAAGTTTGTTTTACTTGCAATAGCTAACTCTGGGTGCCAGTCATGGAATGATATCCATGCTTGCGCTTTAGGGTCATAACTAATAGTCCAAGATGTATCCTCAAAATATATAGGATCACCTAATATGATATTGTGAAGACCGTCTAAAGTAAAGTAACGTGGGTCCTTTGCTCTACCGTATGTGATTCTATCTTTATACTCCGGTCTAACTCTATAGTCTTTCTTACAGAAATACAATAAGATATTAGTATTATCAAATGTAGACTGACAACCAATACCTACAACCGGGTTATCTACTAGCTCAAAGTTAGGATAGTCTTCTAATAAAGTATATGGTAAATACTTATTAAACCACCAACGCATTCCTGCTGCTGATATTTCTTGCAAGCCTTCTCCCGTAACAGCAAAGATCTTACCCTGGGACTGACTCATAAAGTATATACCAGCTGGGGTATTAATAACAGACAATCTGTTCTGACAAGAACCATGTTGGTATTCAGGATCAGAGTTAGATAAGTTCTGCATTGCTTGAGAGAATAAACTACCGTCACCAATAGTTATCTTAGTTCCCAAGTCTAACTCCATTGACTCACTACTTAAGAATTGCACAGGAGAGTCTCTATCAAATAATATTAAAGCTCCGGTCTTACCAATAGGTTTAACTGCAGTAACTCGTGATGTAAAATCTTTATAGTTATTAGCTAGATAAACTTTCCATGAGTCTCTTATAGCATCTTGTGTTTGCGGTAATGAATATACAATTCTATTCTTATAATGTGTATAACATGTCTCAGCAATATACGGATTATAATATCTAGGCTGCATGTTACCCCATGAAATGAAGTTGTTAAATATTCTAGATACACTTAATGAAAGGTCATACTTAAAGTAGTTACCAGACTTAATAATATCAATATTAAACAACTGTTCAAGATCTGTTCTTCTGTATGGATCATAGTGCCATTCACTAGGTTGTGTTCCCCAGTCTCTTAGATCTACATTTATTTCAGACTCAACAAAGAAGTCTCTTACACCTGATTGGAATAAATAGAACCAAGCATTCTTCTTCATGAATCTTAAACTCTGAGCAATGCCGGATAAAAATCCAACTAAACCGTTTCCATCATTATTATCTCCTTGTAAAAATCCAGCCAATGAAAAATCACCATCAAGATTGTTAAAACCAGATGGAAAACCAGATAATAAACTTTGCCCTAATCCTGGTATAGGAAGGCTCAATAAAGTACCTATAGTATTCTGTACAAACTGGTTAGTATCAAACTTAGTAAAGTCAGCCCAGAATCTAGGATTATTAATCATTGATCTAAGACGGTAATCAAATTCAGTTCCGTCTGGTTGATTTACCATCCAGTCATAAAAATAGAAAAAAGTATTTTTTTCAGTATATCTACCTATATAAACATCTCCACCAAAAACTGTAGCTGATGTAAATCTAGACTGTAGAGTAATATTACTAACAGGATTATAGCAACCAGTAGTAAGCTGTCTGATTGAATCTAATTGACCATACTGATTACGCAATCTAATTTTCATACCCGCATAGTATGAATACGCACTGGTATTAAAAGAATCAAATGTATGATCAACTCCTGAATTTATTAAGTTTGCACTTCTGGCTGTTGATACAATTTGAGCAGTGTTATCAACTTGAGATGGATCATTAATATCACCCTCTATTATACCAGCTCCATTAGCTTTAACCAAATCTATAACAACAGCTCTACCTCTATATGCGTTGTTAATAGTAAGTTCACCAAATTGCTGTAACTGATTTTCAAGATAGTTAGCATTTCTGATATAACGTCTAGAAGTACCTGTTGTATGTCTAGCATTACCTCTAAGATGCTTATGCATATCTCCGTGAGAAACATATGATAAAGCATATTGCTGATACTTACTAAAACCTCTTATGATATCTAAAGTAGCATCTGCTCCTTGCATCATATACTGAGCATATGTAATAGCTCCACCAATTGCTCTAAGAGGTCCTGGCATATAGTTAACATCAGATGACTCTGTGCTATTATTTCTAGCACCACCTATAGCTCCACCACCGCCCGAGGGCGCTCCTGGTGTAAGTGTACTTGTAAGTACAGCTATATCTGTATTTGCTGAACCAATTGCAGTTAAAAATGTTGTTAATGCGGGATTCACTCCTGTAACAGCCTCTGGTAAAATATTTGTAAGACCTGCATAGCCTGTGACACTTCCTCCTTGATAAGCACTTTCTGCAGCAGTTGCTGCAGGATTAATATTACCTCCAGATGTCAGAACTCCACTGGTACCTACCTGAGTTATACCAGCATTAAATACACGAGGCATATCAATGTGTCTAGTCTCTTTACCATGTACAGCTTTACCAGCAAGTGCAATACCTACAGTTAATGAAACAAAGAATGCAAGATCTGTTGGTAATTTTTCCTTAGGATGTTCTCTAACTTCTTGGAAGTTACCTTTAACATTGTCACGAGATCCAACTTCACCATAGAGTCTGAGTTCCTGCGCAGATAAGAAAGGATTTCTAAACTGAGTATCGGGAGAGTGAAAAGTAAATAATGATTTACTATATGACTTGAGTAAGTTACTAGAATTGTTCCACCCTGTTGTATCAGTCCAAGGTCTATCTGTTAAACTATAGTCAGTGCCTAATGGGTTGTATGGATAGTTCTGGTAGTATATTGTTTCATTATCTATATTCTGATATGAGCGCAAGTTATTAATAATACCTTTGGCTACTACAGATTTGTTTCCCTCACGAGAACTTCTAAGTATTTCATATCCCACAATACCTGGTATCAACACACCGTTGTTATCTACAGGAGGTCTGATATTACTAAAGGACGTTCCTAATATTCTAATTGCTTTTGGAACAGCTCCGTCTGTACGTACGCGCGAGTAGTTAGCTACACTACCATCATTGTTAGATGTAGTATTAACTATATCAGCAGGCATCTTATGGTGTCTAATAGGCTTACCACAAAGATCATGGTAACTCATACCAGTGTTAGACCAAGGGTGCGCACTTGCATCCCATACTTCATGATTATCAGCAGGATATGTTTCTGTTGATTCCCAGTAACCCATTTTACCACGTGCTACAACTTGACCTGAAACTACAGGTGCAGCATCAGTAGGTAAGTTAGATGTTGTTGCGTAAGCAGTATTTATCATCTCCCATAACTTAGGAGCTTGATATACACCACCCTCATCATTAAACTGGGCAAGTTCAATATTGTCTGCAGAACCTAAACCAGGAGTTGGTAGATCCAATCCTGCGTTATCAATCTCAAGTCCTACTTGCTTAGGTCTACCCGGGATGTGGTAAGAGCTAGATTTCTCTCCTGTATTATAAACCCATCTGATCCAGAATGCATACTGTTCATCACGCATGTACCCTGTTTCATTACCACCTTTTGCATAGTAGTTATATGGTTGTTCTACCATAACCCATTCAGCTTCAATCTGATTAGCTAATGGTTGGTAGTTAAAGTCAAACTTACTAGTAGGAGCCACACGCAATGCATATGTTCCATTTCTATAAATAGCCTCAGACTTTTCATACTCAGGAGTTCTGATAGGAATAGTCTCAATAGGAACTGTTACAAGTGCCTCATTAATATAATCTAACGGGATCTCTACAACACCATTAGTATTGTAGTACCCAATCTTCTTAGCGCTAGTTTGTTGATTAATAGTTCTTACTATAGTCAATTCAAACTCATCAAATACTTCAGTCTCCGCATTTGTAACAGTGATCAATAAAGATCCTGATAAGTTATCATGCTCAAATAACGCTTGTACGTTACTAGGTGTAAAGTAATCAGTTACCTTTTGCTGGTTAACGGAATATGCAATAATTGCATAATAGGATCCATTCTGAAGTGTACCGCCTGAAGAACCTTTACTTACAGTCACACAAGGTGTGCTCATTAACTTAGATAGTCTTATCTTATCGCAGTCTAACTGTAATGGTAAGATAGGCTCACAGTTCTCACACGGTCCGCTTAAAGTATCTCTACATACATAGGGTACGCCTGGCCAAGGTTGTGTGAAAGGAGCATTAAGATAGTTTCCTACATTAAGAGTTCTATCTGGATTCAAACCATCTGCCCAGTATACTTGCCAAGAGCAATCAAAGTTCTCCTTTGAGATACCACTAATTAAGTTTGTCTTTTTAAAACCTAAGCAAGGGTCATTTACTATAGTTGTGTATGCACAAGCATCTTCTTCAAAGTATCCAATCTCACTATTAGTATCATCAGTAGAATATATAATCCACTTATCTAATGTTAGGTTGATTGCACCAATTACCGTGTAGGGGGCTTGTGTGCAGAAACCATTTGCAGGTTCATTACCAAGCACACCAATCTTACCCGTTACACTATTGTTAACAGCATTGCGGGCATGAGACCACGCTCCTTCAGGATTATAAACATCATCAAAATCTTTAACCAGACCTTTATTAAAAACATCTGTTTCAGCGCTGATGCCGCCTTGCATATTTTTAGCCATACTTATACAGCGTTATTTATATTAAACTTAGTTGGTATAAAGTAAGACTTGAACATATCATAGTACTTAGCGTACATTGCTTTACGGTTCATAGCCCATACTTTTTCCATCTCAGAGAAGTTAGGAGTATTAACAATAGAGAGTGCATAGTTTCTAGCGGTTCTGTACTCTTGCATAACTAATTGTAATTGGTTAGTTACATTAGCACCGTCCATAATTAAGTTCTCTAGTATACGTTTCTTAAGGGCATATTCATAGTACTCATTGATCATTGGATGATCTGGTACCATCAAGTCACCTTCATCATCCTCAAGAGTACCTTGGTAGTTAAGATACATCTTACCGTCTTCAAGGTTTATGTAGATCCATCCATCTTTTATATAAGCAGCATTATGACTTCTGTAACTTAAGTTAGGGCAGTCACAATCCACATACTGAGAGTTCTTGAAAGATACTGGCTCCATCAATTTATAGGTTCTCTCTTGAGTACCAATAACTTGGATGAGTTCATAGCTGTTACCGCATTTGGTAAGACACGCTTTCTCTCCAAGATTTATATCATTAGTGCAAGGTAGCTCATCAATCCAAGGTCTGTACTCTGGTACAACTTCTTGAATATTAGTACCTTGCGGGCTAACAGTACTCACCGTTTGCTCACCGCATAGCATAGCAAAGTTCATTACATAGAAGTCATCTGGTAATCTAACTCTACCTTTCTCAATAGTTAATACTCTTTCCTTAGTCATGTAGATTCTAAGACCAAGATCATAGTTAACTCTCATAGCAACTTTGATCAATTGAGAAGGATCAATTACACCATCAGTAGTTAGACTCTTCAAGTCTGTTCTTACATCTTCAAGTAATGAAGTAAAGGTTCTGTATTTAAGTGTGTAGTTGTAGTTCATTATGATCTAAGTTGTGATTGTTTATCCGCAATAGCTGGATCAGTATTAATCTGAGACATTCTGATAAAGTCATTAATAACTTGCTGCTCTACTTGAGCAAACAACTCTGCAGGTATATTAAGAAACTGGTCTTGAATAGGTGCGCAAGGATCATCACATGTAGGCATTAACTTATTCTCAAAGATTCCTTCTATAGTGATTGCATCCCAATCTACATTGGGTAGATATAAATACCCATTAAGATACCAGTAATATTTTGTTTTGTTGTAACGTGCTCCAGATGTTTTCTGTTGAGCAGTATAAAACTGTGGTGTGCTTCTGTAAGCTTCAATAGAATTATCTACTGATGCCACGGTTCTAAGTAATAAACCCTGACCACCCTCTAGTACACCCGGTAGTTTGTCTTTTGTTCTCTTAATAAGAACACCAGACTTAACCTCACAGCATGCTTCTACTTTGTCTACTTCAATAAGATCCACACAAGGAAGCTTAACATAAAGACTATTAAATCTAGTCTGACTGCTTTGAGCTGTTTGTTGTTTGATATACATCTTAGCATACTTAATGATGTTACTGTATATCAATCTATCAGTGATGAAGGAATCAGTATCAACAGCTTTGATACCGTTTCTAACCCTTGATATTGCTTCTCCTATTGTATTCATGTTAATCGTTTAAATCAAATTCATTATAGCCTTCTAGCTTTTGTGACGTTAGTTTCCTACCATAGTCTCTTTGTTTAACCTGTCTGTCTATCAGAGCAGAAACCTTTTCATTTCTAGCTAGTTCAATATATTTTGTCCAGTCTTCAACATAAGCTTTGGAGACAGCTTTCTTAAATCTTCTGCATGGTCTAAACAACCACACGTTGCTGTCTTTAATCTTATATTTTACCTTACAGTTAGTGTAAGCTATTTTACCAACTTTACCTTCTGTCTCCCAGTTCTTATGTAAAACTTTCACACCGTACTTCTTAGACTTAGCATAGTCTACATTCTCTTTAACCTTAATGTTACAACTAAGTATAAAGATGTATCCTATACCTTCTAATAGTTCAACCCCGTCTCGGTTTTCAATAACAACATCAGTGATGCTCTCATTGAATGCCTTTATAAGTTTCTTTACTTTAGAATGGCCTAGCTCTTTAGCTTTTGGCATCTTCTTACATAAAGCCTTAAAGAAGTCTTTACCGTCCACCTCATGTGCCTTAGCCCTATATCTAGGTAAACTAAGATCTACTTTTTCAAAAGTTTCCATATCCCCTACTATAATTTACAAAATTTCTCGCAGCTTTAAAAGTAATACATTACTGATTACTAAACAAATATAGTAGAAAACCCCCGAGCCTTCGCCCAGGGGTCCTCCTGTTTAGTCACGCTAAACCAACAAACGTGGACTATAATGCTGGTAATGTCTTTACTATAATAACTGCACTTTCAGATGTTATTATACCGCAGTTAGTAACAACTCGAAAATAATAGTTAGTATCTGAATTTAATAATGAAAGTGTATAACTAGTTGTTGTAAGCCCTGTAACAGATGTCCATACGCCTGGTGTAGTGCCGTACTGAAGTGTATATGTATCTGCTCCAGTATTTTCCCAAGTAATTATAATAGCTGTTGTACCCACATAACTAGGATGAACATTAATTGGAGGAAGGCATTCTATATTTACACTTCCCACTGATAATGCTTGGTATGCATTTTCTAAAGATGCACCTGCAGGTAGTACAGGATAATAATCATTATTGGCTATACCAACACCAAACTGATATATTGAATATTGAGAACTGTGTTTTACACAAGTGTCTTGAATAGTTTCAAAGCACGGAGTTGGATCCGGGCATGTTATATCTGGAGGACATGTATATACAGGTGCAGTTGTAAGGGGAGTATCCTTACAACCACATGTGTTATTATTACAATTGCAATTTGAGCAAGCCATTTAATTAGGGTTTAGTAGTTACTGATGTATAAGAGCAGTCTCTGATTGTAGAACCAATGATTGTTCTTAAACGTAATTTATATGTAGTTCCTGCTACAAGACCTGTGATAGATCCTGTTACAGCACCGGCTGCAGGATTCACTTCAGTGCTCGATGCAATGATTGCAGTAAGACCTGAGTTCCAACACTCAATAATGTAAGTTACAGGACTAGATAGCGGGTTAGTAAAGCTATAGTCAATATAGGTTACATCAGCTGCATATGTCACAGTAGGACAAAGGGCTGTATTCTCAACAGTTTGAATAATAGTATCATTACACTTAAGACCAGCGCTATCTGCACAAATATTTAACTGTACTGTAAAGTCAGTGAATAAGTTTAATCCTGATGATGTAAGATCTATAAGTTGAGCGCCAGCACCTAAGTTAGGAATTACTGATACTTGATCTGTATAAGATACACCATAAGCATCTGTAATTGTTACATACATACCCGCAGGATAACAATCTGAGAATCCAGGTGCTGTACCATTAAACGTAAGTGATAAGTTAGGGCTGGTAAAGCTAGAAGTCATTGTGATATCTACATCAGCACATGTTGGATTGCAACAATTAGTTACAACGCTTTGTACTGCAGTTCTGATATCACAGATTGTAATCCACATGTTATTAATAGCATCTGCCATAGTGCTATAAGAACCAGCAGATACCCAACCTGGTAATGCATTGTAAGTAACAGCTGCATTATTAATAGTTGGAGTTGTATCTAAATTGATGCACTCTTGCGCAATAGCACTTACAATCTCTGTAGGATTTCCTGTTGCGGTCTGCAATGCACAGAAAGCAGTCTCAAGATCTTCTACAAATGTCTCAAGTGGAATATTTGTTTCAGCTGATAAACAGCTAGTAGGAATAGTTACATTAAATACAGGAGGTGTACACGGAAGTACGCATGCCTCAAGTACATCTAAACGTCCATCAATAGTTACTAGTGTAGCATTGATAGTTGTAATATCATCTACAATATCACATACTTTAGTAGCAATAGCTGTAGCATAATCGCTCAAAGACATTTGAGTAACTAAGTCACCAAATGCATTAGTGTATTGGAAACAAGGCGCAATTGAAATTTGACAAGCAAACACATCTTCACAACTAGTTGTAGATGAGCCCACTAATGTTTTAGCAGATCCTGCTGGAGTAGTACCGCTTTGTAAATCACAAAGTTGATCTAAGATAAATTGAATAAGATCGTGGATATTCTCAGGCTTAGGGCAAATAGGAGGAAAACAAGATAAGTCAAAACCTGGTGTGGTAAGACTTAGTTGATCTACTAATGTGCATATCTCTGTTGCTACCTTATAAGTAACATCAGAAATGCTATCTCCTTTGCATAATGTAATGCATGGGATATCTGGCCCTTGCCAGATTACGCAGTTACTAGAAACAGGATTGCATCCTGCTTGTGTATCTGAAGGTTGAATTGGAAGTGCCATATATATAATTTACAAAATTTTTATCTAATTAACTAGGTTCTGGACAAATAACTGGAGTAACAGGAGTAGTTATAATACAAGCTGTAGGATCATTAATCACCGCTAGATCAGATAGATTCTTTTTTATCCACAATCTTTCTAGATTAACATTATCACATTGACTATCTATACCGTACTTTAATTGTTTAAACAATCTGTAGTATCCATCTGCAAATCTTATATTAGCTGTAATATCACACTGGCTCTGTTTAATCTGATAAAACTTTCTATCAGGCTTAGGTATAACTCTAGTATACTTGATAGGGGCTGGTTCAGGTGCAGGAAGACAACATTCACAATCTGCAAAGATCTGCGGTACATCAGCATCATTAGTAGCTATTACAACATTAGTAATAGTTTGATCATCAAACAATACTGTTGATACGCCCCAACAAAGTTCTGATCCTTCAATCTTTACAACCTTACCTACAGCGTCTTCAAGAGCTGATGAGAAAGAATATATAGGAGTTGCGGTTTCCAAACAGTCTTCTAACAAATAGACATTAAGATCGGGTGGTATTGCATTAATACACGTTACGCATTCTGTATATATATTTAATACGTTATACGGTAAAATCGGTGCAGGGTCTCCAGCCTTTATAGCTCTCCAGCAGGTATTAGGATACTCAGCAAGATAAACTATTACATTATTAAGACTTGCAGGAAAAGTGGATAAGGCAGGCGTTGCTAAAGCGTCTGTATACATATCAGGTAGTTCACCCTTACAGTCTATAAAAAAACAACTTGATACTGCCATATCTAACTTTATTTAATTTTTGGTGCCACGCTGGCTTTCTTCAAAGTAGTAATACATTTTGTGCATCCTTGTTTTCCATCAGCAGTTGCTCTCTTTTGACATCCGCAAGTAAACGTTGCACCACAATTTGGACATTTCATAATATGTTGGTTTTTAAATTATTAACATGATCCGCACCCACATCCACAAGCTAGCTTTCTAAGCTTACCTATAACATATGTATACATTGCCATACCTTCAGAAGGATTGTGACAATACTCTACACGTGCTTTAGCAGCTTGCAACATGGTCCAAAGAAGTTGCACTTCTTGTAATTTAGTTTTAATTGGTCCCTGAGGCTCGCAACTAGGAACATCAAGACAACAAAGTAACTCATTGATCTGGTTCAATGCCTGAGTAATACGCAAGTGGTTATACTCTACATAAACAGTCTCATTGGGAGCTACACTGTATCTAACAACATACACACCGTCAGGTATTGCATTTCTAGTTGTCGCACAGTTAGTCAGCTGTAAACCTAAGTCACACGCTGTGTAGTTAACTGAGAAGTCTGTACCTGGTTGCAACTCAGTTGCAGTGGTAAATCCCGGAGCTGTTATTTGCAGCTTAGGACATTCCAGCGGTACGTTCTCATTATATGTACTTGTATCAATAACTCTAAAGATACATGTAGTAAGAACATCTGGAATTTCTATTGAGAGTGCGTGTTGTGCCATAGTACTAAGTTACAAAGATATAGTGTAAAAATAAAAAAGAGGAGGGGATTTTTATCCCACCCCTCTTTTTAAAAGTATTAGTTAAGATTAGCCTACTGGAACCACAACTGGCTCAGTGTAAACACACTCACCTGGACAACCGTATGGATCAGATAGTACACAATCAGAACCAGCGTTAGCCAACCATGCTTCAACAAAATCTTCAAAAGCTGTGTCTGTACCCGCAGTAACAATCTCTAACAAGTACTGGTCATTATCAAATGTTCCAGAAGGGTTGTTAAAGCGTGGTACACTGTGTTGCAAGTAGTAACGAGTGTATGTAGAGAAACGATCAATTGCATCATACACATCTGTACCGTTAGTGATCTCGCGGATACGCAAGTCAGATCCAGTATAGAAAGGTTGTTGCATGTAACCTTCAGTCAAGATAAGATCACGGATGATATTCTCTCCTGACCCTTTCAACTGATAACCAGGACAACCTTGATTTACACAGATACCGTTAAATGCACATGGATCACCATTAAGATCTACTTCAGAAGCATAAAGCTTAACAGGCTCTAAGAAAGCAATGATAGAATCATTTGGGTAGAAAGTACAGTTGCTAAAGCGTGTATCAACGTAAGCGCCAGTAACAATCAAACCAGCTCCATCTGTAGCAGCAGCAGGGTCAACTGTAGGAAGAGAAGTTGGATCTTGGATATATCCTAACAACAAATCTAAGTTAGCCTTTGAGCTAGTGCCATCTCCAATTTCAGACCAGGTTGTACCGCTGTCAGTAGTATAAGTAACGTTAACTTGGATGAACGGGTTGATTAATGGAGAGTTCAACAATTGGTAAGCCCATTGTACGTATACAATCAAAGGATTAACTGCTACTGGAGCAATTGCATCCTCAGCGCAACATCCTGTGTAAGCTGCAGCAGTATAGTAAGTGTTACGAGTTAACGTACGCAATACTGGTGAACCTTTGATGTCAACACGTAGGTTGTAAGTTTCTCCACACAAGAAATCTTTTGTGCAAGAAGCAGTCTCAAAGCTAGTCTCTGTAGCACCAACTGTAAGTTGAGCTTGTTGTGCAGGACATGGATCAACGCGATAGAAAGCTGATACATACTTAGGATTGATAGTCTTAGACTTTACAGTCTCAGCATATCCACCGTGGTAAGGACCAATCTTGTCATTCGGGTGAATTGAACCTGATACAAGTACCAATGGGCACTTAACAGTAGTAGCAGGAATTAAGTCTGGAGTTAACCAAGTTTTAGGATCCACAAAAGTGAATTCTCCAAAACCAATACTGGTCGTAGATGCTCCAGCAGCTGTTTGGAAACCAATAGCAGCTCCTGTTTCAGAGTCTGTTGCAGTCCCAACAAACATCTTTTGAAAGGCATGATTAAAATAAGCCATGTTTTTTGTTTTTTAAGGGTTATAAATATATATTCAATATAAGAAGAACTTTTAGATTCTCCAAATTATTTCAAGAAAAGTAGTTTGTATTTAGTTGAGTTAATAGAATCCTTAACCAAGTCTAGGTTATTAACTATTTCAGAATACGGTAACATACCCTGAAGTTTATTTACCATATTATACATATCTCTAAGATATGCTACAGCATCAGCTGTATCATCTAGAGTACGTATAGGCATTTCTTTATAAGATAATAGTTTTTCAGCAACCCCTTGATAACCTTCTACCAGAGTATCTGCAAAATCGTGCAGACCGCTATAAAAATCACCAAGCGCTTTATGAGCAGCATAGGAACCATCACCTTTAATTTTTAAGTGTAATCTATGAAAGCTAATTGCAGCATTCATCATTTCTGTTGCGCATGCCGCAGTCATGGTATCAAGAGAGCTACCACCAACTCCAGAATCTGGTGTAGGCATAGGTTTAGCAGGTTCTTCTTTAGGTTGTGTTACTGTAGCAACAGGTCTGCTAATTTTCTTAGCGGGTTCTGAATCTCTCTTTAATAAATTTCTAGGTGCTTCCGCCATGATATATAATTTTATGTATTACTTTGTGATGTAGACTGGGCTATCTGATACTGGGTAATTGACTCCATGTCTCCTGCAAGAATCTGTACTGCTTCATCAACTAAGATTTCAGCAATATCATCTTTGAACTCGCACTCTACATCTGTTGCAGATGCTTGTAATGTATAAGGATCCACGCATCCAGCAAACTGAACATTAACCGGGAATCTATAGTACATTAAGATAGCTGTTGCTACTTCAAAATCATTACCTGTATAAACTCTAAGATGGTTACCTACAAATGTGCAGAATGTTTCACCCCATTCAAAACTAGGCTTCTTTAAAGAATCACCTAGAAGTAAGGATACGTTCTCTTCTTCTGCAAGATAAGTAACAGTCATATCCTTTCTGGTCTCACAACAATCTTTGTGAGCATGGATATTAACTCTCTTATAATACATATAATTAGAAGGTAGTAGGTCTGACTCATAGAAACTATCTCTAGAAGTCATATCTAATCTTTCCTCTGTAAGAAGTCTTTGTAAGTCATCTACACGCATGGTAGTTTGCTCATCACCAGTTTTGGTAATGTTCAAGCCTTGGATCTGACGTCTCACCCATTCAACCTGACCCTTATTGAAAGCCTCAACCATTTGCCAACATTCAATGTTGTCATAGTCTTGGCTATCAAGCTTGTTAAGTCTCTGCTTAATTTTAAGCTGTAGGGTTGTGTTGTTCATTCTTATTTAACTCTCTTTAGTCTTGGGTTAGCAGCCTTTGCTTTAGCAGAAGCCTTACGCGTGCTAGCAGCTAAGATAGCTCCAGCAGCTTTTTTAGATACACCAGATTTAGCAGCAATCTTTGCCTGTACTGCTTTGAATCCAGGATGAGCTCCGCCTTTCTTTGCATAACCCATCTTGTTTCTTACAGGTGTTGGAAGCTTAGCTAGACCAGGATTAGCACCAGGATTAACAGGCTTAAGTGAACCACCTTTAGCCATGTTGGAACCAGCAACTTTACGTCTTGGTCCATCAATAGGAGATGCTACAATAACACCACCCATTTTTTTCTTAGACTTTGTAAACTCTTCTATTTTTTTTATTTTTTCAGCTGGTGTCATAGGTTTAGTAGTACCTACTTGAATCTTAGCTGGATTCATTTTAGGATTTTTAATAGCACCTTTTTTAAAGGTGTCTATTGTTTTAGTAGGATCTAACTTAGACCCACCAGCTTGGTATTTCTTTTTAATAGAACCACCCATCTTAGTTGAGTTTCTCATTATATATAAGTTTTAATATTTAACAATTCCATTTTCTAAGTGATAAGGCTTTCCTTGTAGGTTTGCCTTTCTCATCTTTCATAGGTCCGGGCATGCCAGACATTCTAGCACAGAAGCTCTTTCTTCTGTTAGCATCTTTACTTCCAGGTTTTAACTTGGAAGGTTTAGTAGTTACAGCGGTCTGTAACTTGCTTCCCGGGTTAGCAGCTCTATAAGATGCTACACCTTTTTTATTAAGACCTCCTTTTGGGTCTTTACCTTCCTTGCGGGTCCAAGCTGGTGTCTTTGCCATGTTATGCTTTTTTAACTCTGTTACCCATACCCACTCTAGACTTTTCTGCTTTCTTAGCAGCTAGTTTAGATGGAGTAAGTTGATATTTTGTTTTAGGCGTATCCTTAGATATTTTCTTGGTGGGTCTGCAATATTCATTCTTACCACCTGCACCACAAGCTTTACCACTCTTAGTATCTTGCCACTTTTCAGCTTGCCATCTTTTTAGATCAGAACCTGCTTTAGTCTTTCTAACTGTACCAGATCCTTTTCTGCATTTAGCAATAGCCTGAGAAGCCCTCGCTGAGGGGAACACAGCATACTGTGCTTTTACTTTACTATAGCAAGCATCTTTGGGCATTACTTCTTGCAGCCGCAGCCATCTTTTTTAGTAGGGTAAATAGATGTCAAAGCCCCACCCTTTTTATAGGATGGGGACTTTGAAGCACCAATTAATTTACTAGCCTCTTTTTTATCTAGTATAGTATTCATCTTAGTATCCTCTACGCATTTGTGTAGCACCACTTCTCTTAGGCATAGGAACTGGTTTGTTCACATGACCTGAAGATTTACCAGCAGAAATCTTAGTAGCCTTTGGTGATGCGTTAACATGACCTGATGACTTACCTAATGATGTAGGAGTATAGTTAAATACTGATTTGTTGTTTGGGTTGGATTTTCCACCAATCCCTTTTCCTGAAGCTTTCATAATATATTATTTTTTACGTTTAACCATTCCACCTACTTTAGCTTTAGTATATGTACCATCAGCATTCTTTTTTAAAGTAACACCTGATCTTTTGTACATAGATGATGTAGCTGTAGGCTTAGTTGTATAAGGATCTACCTTACCGCCAGTTTGATATTTCTTAACAGATCCACCTTTTTTCTTAGTGCTGAAAGGATTGATCATATCAAGACCGCGTTTTACAGCTTGTTTCGCACCTTCATAACTGTCATTAGCTTGACGCCCTTTAGCCTCACCGTACATCTTGATCTGTCTTCCAGTCTCTTTTACGGTATTCTTTCCACCTCTAATAATATCACGAGCAGAATAGTCCATAGCATCTTTGCTCATGCCATCATAAATACCCTTACCTTTTGGTGTGCTCTTCTTATTAAGATCCCATCCCATTTTTTCAGCAGACTTTTTAATAGTTTCTGAAACAGGAGTAGTTCTTGGTGGAGCTGGTCTTCCTCCGCCACCACCTGAACCAGATCTAGAACCTGATTTAGAACCAGACTTCTTAGGCTTCATTCCTTTAGCTACTTCAGTCATAGAACGTGGAGTAGACTTAACTGGTCCTGAAGATTTAGGTGAACTAATTTTGGTAGCACCTTTAGCTTCTATTTTCTCCATTGGAGCTTCAGCAGCTCTCTTAGGTGCAGCAGCTTTGATCTTAGCTATCTTGCTAGCTGTTTTATTAGCAATCTTTTCTACTTTAGCAGTAGTCTTTAAAGCACGTGCATCTTGACGATTTGCAGTTTTTGCAGTGCGGATTGCCTGTCTAGATGCTTGACGGGCCGCTCTTACTGGATTTTTTGGCATTGTATTTAATATATATAGTTTATACTAAGTTAATTAAGAATTCCAAAACTTCTCTACTTTTTTTGTAATATCCTGAAGAATTTCATCATTCAACGGGTTCTTAAGATACTCAACTACATCTGCTTGGTTTCTACCTAATAACGCTGCGTTATCTTTGTGGTAGATAAATCCATCTGCTTTTGTAATGATGATCTTGTAGTAAGTAGCATCCTTAACCATAGCACGTAACTTCAACGTCTCCATATCTAAACCGCATGCGTCCAAAAACATTTGGGCTGCTCTGTTTACATTCTTCTCACTTCCTTCTCCATTAATAAAGCTATCCATGTTATCATAAACAACATCATTAGAAGTAGCTTTCTTATACTGTGCTCCAGCAATGTCTACAACTTTAGCTACATAAAGTAGTTTGCTTGTATTCTTGTCAAATATCTTCTGTAATTCAGCAAGTGCTTTATTACGTAATTTCTTGCTTTCAGTCTTAGTAGATACAGTTTCTTCAAACTTATCTAAAAAGAACTTAGGTGCCTTCTGACGTGAGCGTGCATCTTCATAACTCTTTGCAATGATGCTGAATCCTCCAGCATTAATTGCGTAGATCTTAATCAAATCATAAGGATCTGTAGGATCTAAGAATATAGGATCATTACCACATTTCATTTCAATCTTGCCCCAAAATTCATCATTGTTAGGTTTTAACAATTCAACTTTGTGCCAGAAGTCTTTATCATCTACATCTAGAGTGTTAGCAGCTAGAATCTTTTCTAGTTCAGCAACAGCTGATCTAATCTCTCTAATCTTTGCCTCACGTTTCTCAGGATCTGGAATGTTTCTAACATCTGGTGCAAACTCATTAAGACCTGTAACATAACGCTTGATACCATTGTTCTCAAGGCATGCTAGTTGTTCATAGTGGGTTACTCCTTCAAACAATGATAGTCCGTATTTCTCTAGACCCATGTTTGATAAATTTCCGTCAAAGTAAGGTTTAACAGCCACAGGACTACGCTTAGTACTGGACTTAGTTTCTACAAGTGTAAAGCTCATAATAGTTGGTTTTATTTTATTGGTTTTTGTAAAGGTAGTAAAAAAAGGGGAGATTTGACTCTCCCCCGTTTTACATATAGTTTGATTAGAATGATCCGCCAGTAACCGGGTTACGCATAACAATCTTCAATACTTTGGTTGGGTCTTTAACCCAGATCGCAGGCATTGTTTGTGTCATGAATACACGGTATCCGTTGAATTGACCAGAGCTTTGGAAACCTTGGGTACGTCCCATGTAATCCATAGTTCCGTTTTGGTACCACCACTTCAATTGATTATCCCAAGATAACTTCAACAAGAAGATGTTGTCATTAGTGTTATCAGTGATATCAAAGATAATGAATGAGTAAGAAGACAATGGGAAACCATCAATGATTGGGTTTTCAATGTCGTTAGTATGTAAGTTATCAAACGCTGGGTTCAACACAAACTTAACGTTAGCCAAGAATGGGATAACATAAGAAGTGTAAGCAAATCCAAAGTTCAAGTCCATACCTTTACCAGTGATTGCTCCGATGTCAGCAGCTTGGATCAACAATCCAGAAGACATTGCTTCACGCTTGATTGCTTCGTTAACCATACGCATACCACCCATTCCAGTTTGTACAATCAACTGACGCTTAGGATCTGGTCCTTGGAAGTCAACCTTACCAGCGTAGAAGTTATAAATCTCTGAACGGAACAAATCCAAGTTGAAGTTAGACTTGTTATAGATGCGCTTGAATGAGTTATCCAATTGCTTCCAAAGACCCACAGATAAACGCAAGTCATCTGGACCATCTTGACGTACACGTCCACCTTGTCCCCACATTAAGTAGGTCTCGATGTCAGTAGCTACTTTAGTCAAGTGAGCTGCTTCCATTGCAGTTAAGAAAGTACGAGATAATGAACCGTTGTTTACAGCACGCTTAACATAGTCCTTACCCATACGTGAAACCATAGTCTCAAGACTAGTTACAGATGGATCAGAAGACTTGTCAAAGTTACGCCAGATCTCTACTACTGGTACAGTACCATCTGCGTTCATTCCACCTTTGATCATAAGATCAGCACGTGAAGATACAGAATAGTGTACGTGTGCTTCAGCTCCTCCTACGAAGTTGTAGAATTCACGGAAACCAGTTGCAGTCACGATGTCAGAGAAACGCTCTCCGTACTCACCACGAGCAGAACCTTTACGGAAGATCTTAGTACCTGGAGCAAGGATAGAAGTATCCAATCCATAAGTACTGTCGTTGTTCACCAATTGAACAGTGTACAAGAAACCGTCACCTAATGGAATGATATCCTCAGTAGGAACGATGTACATCTCAGCCCCGTTGTATTTGTCATAAGTGATGATATCACCATGTCCAAATTCTCTACGAGACATTTTGATTTGGAAAGTTTGACCATCTCTTCCTAATGTATCACCATCGGTCAAGATATCATCAACAATGTAAGGAAGGTCCATTACAATTGGCGTTTGCCATTTGTACTCACCTCTTGCATTGTCAACATTGATAACGTTCTTTCCACCAAAGCTAGACATTTGGTACAAAGGCATTTCTACCTTTTGCGCCATTGCCCAAAGATCTACTGGTCCTAAATCCATAGGTTCAGCATTCTTGAGCATGTTAACCAAGTGGTAAGAATCTACGTGTGAACTAGCTGCGTAGTTGGTATCTCGTAGAAATATACCATTGTTTAAAACTGGAGTTGCCATGTTTTTTTTGTTTATTTAAGGGTTAATTAATTATCGCTTAAAGAAGCCACCCCCACGAGGGATTCTTCTTTGAGTTGTTTCTTCTTTTTCTATAACAGGAGTACTACTTGCCATCTTAGCTTGTTCAGTCTTAAGTTGACGTACAGTTTTCTCCACTTGTGCAGTTTTACCTTGCTCTCTGATCTTAGCCTTGTATCCTTCAGGATCAGCTAATAACCAAAGTGTTTCAGCAATAAGGTCATGTCTTGGTTCAACATACTGATACTTCTCTAGGAGGTGTCCTAGCATATTAGTTTGCTTACCAGAGATTGATGGGTAGTTAGGTTGAACAAGACCTGTATACAATAAACCTTGTACCTTCTTGTCTAACTTAATACCGTTTACCTCACCTGCATTCAGAGTGTTGTATACGTTTTGCATATACGCTTGAGCTGCATTCTGCTGTTGCTTACGCATGTTCTCCTGTTGGGTTAACTTCTGAGCAACTACTTGCTCTTGCATTTTATCCAACTTTGGTTTGAACTTTAAAGCTTTAGCCTTTAGCTCACCTCTGTCTTTCCATTCATAGATCTCTTCATCAATCTCCTCTTCATTACCAAAATTGGTAGCTCTTAGGTATTCTCTAATAATGTGTTCTTGATCTTTACCATCATTAGGATCTAACTGACGTGCTTCTTCTACTTCAGAAAGAATACGGAATAAACCTTTTAGATCTTCACCACCGTCTGCTACATACTTTGCAGCAACTTGTAGTTCTTCTGGTAATGAATCAAAGAATTCAACTGGTGTAGTCTCACGGATCTTATTCTCTCTTTCAGCTATGTTAGCTTCCATAAGTTCTTCAAAATCCTTTAGAGTATACTCATCCAATGGTTTGTCATCATCAAACGGTACAATCTGTCCCTTCTCAATAAGTTTATTGAAAAGTTCACTAACACCACTCTTATCTACTTTAGGTCTCCCTGCACTAGATTTCTTTGGCTCATCCTCAGTATCCGCAGGTGCACCCAAGAACTCATCATCAAGTTCTTTAATAACATCCGCAGGATTATCCTTAGGTTTCTTATCATCTGACTCAGAGTCCTCTTCATCTGTGTCATTGTCAATAAAGGAAAGGTCTGTTTTCTCCTGAGTAAAAATACTCGGTTTCTTATCAGCCTCTGGGAGCATAACGTTTTCTGCACCCGGTGTACCTAGAAGTTCATCTAGGTTCATTTCTACTTGTTCAATGGAGGTTGTCTCCATCTGGTTGGTTTTTTCTTCAGTAGCCATTAGTTTGTTGGTTTTAGTCTACAATATCAATATACACAAAAGTAGTGGTTTAAACTTTAAAGATTGATGCATTATTTTTTTTAAATGCCATACTATAGCTAAAGTTTACTTCTTCTTCTTTTTATCCTCAGACGCCTTGTCAAATTTGTTCTTGTTTTCACGAGCAATTTGCAATTGAGTCTGAGCTATTTGTTGTTGAGCTTGTATTTTTTGTTGTTCTATATTCATCTTATCACGGTGTTCCATTTGCTTTGTGGTCTCCTTCTGACGATCAAAGTTCATAGTCTCCTGATACTGTTCAGTCTTCTGTAGCTTATCCATGTAGTCTACATAGTCACTCTCTTGGTTCTGGTTCATGTCCTGCATAGCACCGTATCCAGCAGCCTTGATCTGAGCCTGGAGGATATCAGCTTCACGGTCCTTAGCATTCTCAGCAGCTTCAAACTCCATCTTCATCTTAGCTTCCTCAGCCTTAGCCTGAAGCATTTGATCTTGCATTTGTTGTTGAGACTGCATCTGTTGTTGTTTCTCAGCTTGTTGTTTCTTCTCAGCCTCTTTAAGGATGTTAGATACTTCAGCGATAGACTCAGACTTAAGAACGTTACCAAGATCATAGATGCTAGCACCAGTTGTGTTGTTCTGGATAGCCATCTGCTTAAGTTGCTCAAGCATAGCTCTATGATTAGCTTTGGTAGTACAGAATATGTTAAGGTCTCTTAGAAGCAAATCAGTACCATTGATCTCAAAGTTCTTACGCTCATCCATTGATGTGATGTACTGTAATCTTGTAGATGGTTTGGTTGATTGATAGTGCTGTGCTAAGTCTGTGCGCATCTGATGCACGCGAGGCATCAAATAATCACAGTGTTGTATAAAATAAGTTTCAGTTTGAGCATAGCTAGCATTAACTGATTGCTCAACTCCTGTAGCAGTTTGTTGTCCAATCTGTTGTCCTAAACGTTGTGGTGTAATACCAATAGTTTCAAACGCTTGTAACTTAAAGTAATTAGCCAATTGAATACGTGACATCAAGCGGTTAGTTTGCTCAAGGTCAAGCTTCTGGTAATGCTGGAATGCTAATGCGTTCTCTGTATTGGTAATAGAAGTATCCAATGGTAACATCTGGAAGTTCTTCATAGCCACATATGCTTTGGCTAAGTTGTTCTTTCCCCAATCTTCTCCTAGTGAGTGTCTTGGTAAAGCATTCTGATCCAGTAAGATAACAGTTCCTAATTCATCTACTAGGATGTCAGCGATCTGGTTATTTACAATGTTGTATCCAATCTGGAATGGTTTCATTAAGTCTACTAGAGAAGTAGATCTTGTGTTACGGTCAGAGAATACAGAACCTTCTACTGGTAACTTACATCCATATAAAGAGTTATCACCTTTGAATTGGAACTTAATAGGCTTAATGTTATTCTCATTAATTCCTAAGTAGATAGGGTTGATGCCTCCAGGGTTATTACTTCCCCAGAATGTAGGACGGTTAGGTCCAATCTTAACACCACCCCATACCTCATTGATCCAGATCCAGTCAATGTGCTCACCAAATACTAAGTTATCCTTAGTCTTGTTCTTGATAATGTTAGCGTTATAAACTGGTTTATCTGTAACCTTGTATGTCTCATCAACAATATCTTGTGTAATGTTACCATTATCAGAGATCTTAGTCAAGTGACCAACTCTACGTTGTGACTTCCAATATACAGTTGTAACACGTAACATGTTACTCATACCCATATCTAGATAGTCCTCATCATTCATCATGATCCAGTTAACAATGTCCCCACCATAGTGAGCATTGTCCCACATAGAAGTAAACTGACGGTAACCTAATGAAGGCATCTTTGTGTTCCAGTCATGAGACTTGGTAGCATCATAGTAGGTACCGTCATTCTGATAACCTTGAATAGGGTAACCGGCAGAACGCACAGGGTAGATAAGCTCTAATGCCTTCATCTGATCCTCTGTCATGCACCAACCATAGCGGTCAATAACATCTGCTACAGTCATCATATCAAACTTACCAACCCACTGACCTTGAGAGATGTAACGTGAAGCTGGTGATTTATGGTAGAATGTAAGAACCGGATTCCATAACTCAACGTCATAGTCATCCTCCAACATACGGAAGTGCCAGAACTCACGGTCAGTGATTAACATATCACGGAAACCACGCTCTTCTAACTCATCCATTCTGAATCTTTCTACATCCACACGGTGCTGATGCTCAGACCATTGTTCCACCATGCTTCTATAGTCCTTGTTAAAGAACTCTTGAATCTCTGGTAGTGTTTTCAAGTTCTGTGGTTGCATAGCTTGTTGATACTCTTCAGACTCTGGATCTTGATCCATCTCTGCAAGCTTCATAGCCATCTTCTGCTGTGCATCAAATAAGAGTACCTCTTCAATCTTAGAACGCTTCT
>Ga0209229_10000218_pt1 | contig 22680 bp, 12 predicted proteins | sample SanBayMetagenome_FD_187466 | JGI IMG/M metagenome (GOLD analysis project Ga0209229, IMG submission 187466) | Freshwater and sediment microbial communities from dead zone in Sandusky Bay, Ohio, USA (SPAdes) (version 2) | ecosystem: Environmental > Aquatic > Freshwater > Lentic > Sediment... | reverse complement strand
AGAAGGCAACGCCACCGAGCTCATCGCCGCCGAAGCCTTGAAGCGGATCGCCCAAGGCGGCGATCAGCCCTGGTTCATGTACGTGCCCTTCCACGCCGTGCACACGCCCGTCGACGCGCCCGCCGAGTACAAGCAGCTGTACGACGGCGTGAAATTCCACGACGACCGGGTGAAGCACGAATCCCGTCTCCGCATGGCCGCGATGGTCTCGCAGCTCGACGCCAAGGTCGGCGCGTTCGTCGAGGCGCTGGAGCGCACCGGCCAGCGCGAGAAGACCCTCATCGTCTTCACCTCCGACAACGGCGGCATCGAAGGCCTGCAGAACGCCTACGCCGGCACGGTCCCTGACTCGCCTTTCAACAGCGAGAACGACCCGCTCCGCGGCCAGAAGAACACGCTCTTCGAGGGCGGCATCCGCGTATGCGCCTTCGCCAATCAGCCCGGCACGCTGAAGCCCGGCAAGGTCTCCGCCCCGCTTTACGTCGGCGACTGGCTGCCGACCCTCGCCGGACTCGTCGGCTTCCGCCCGGAGAAAGACCCGCAGTGGGACGGACTCGACCGCTGGAAAGTCATCCGCGGCGATGAAGCCAAGCCGGCCGCCCGCACGGTCTACATCGGCCACGCCCAAGGCCAGGCCCTGCTCCACGGAGACTGGAAGGTCATCCGCATGAAGAAGGGCGCCCCGCAGCTCTTCGATCTCGGCCAGGATCCCTTCGAGCAGACCGACCTCGCCGCCACCCGCGCCGACAAGCTCAAGGAGATGCTCAGCCTGCTCGAGGCTCAACTGGCCAAGGATGACAAAGTCATGCCGGCCGACCTCAAAGGCCTGCCTCACTGATCATGCGCCTCCTCTCCGCCCTCCTGACCGCGGCGGCCGCCCTCCTGTCCGCCGCCGACTCATTGCAGCCCTACGCCAGTGAGGCCGACGTGCCGCGCGACGTCGTCTCGCTCTGGCGGGACGTCGACTTCCGCCGCGACCCCCTCGATGTGCGCGTGTTGAAAGAATGGAAAGAAGACGGCATCGTCTGCCGCCACGTCACCTTCCTGGTCGGCAACTTCAAAGGAGCCCCTTCCCGGATCGCGGCCTTCTACACGTTCCCGGAAGGCGCCAAAAACGCGCCGGCCTTCGTGTGGGCCCATGGCGGTGGCCAGCGGGCCGAGCGGCAGCGCGGTGCCTATTTCGCGAAACAGGGCTACGCCACGATCGACATCAATTGGGGCGGCAGGGAGATCGAGCCCGGAGCGACGGAGAATACCGACTGGGGCAAGGTGGACCCGACGCAAGGCCCGCTGTTCTACCCGAAAGCCTTCCGCAGCGTGAAGCAGGACTTCCTGCCGGACCCGCATACCATCGACCCCGTGGTCAGCCCACGCAATGGCAACTGGTACCTGCTCACCTATGCCGGGCGGCGGGCGATCACCTTCCTGGAGAACCAGCCGGAGGTGGATCCCTCCCGGCTCGGCTTCACGGGCTACTCGATGGGCGGCAACATCACCTCCTTCGCCGCCATCGATCCTCGCCTACGAGCCGTCGCACCCATGGTAGGCGGGACGGGCTTCGTCACCAGCCCCTTCCCCGGCATCCCTGACCCCATTCCCGCCGGACATTACCGCGGCCATGCCGACCTCTTCGCGGCGACGATGGAATCGCAATCGTACTACCCGCACGTGAAGTGCCCCGTACTTCTCCTCACCGCGACCAATGACTTCCACGGCACCGTCGACCGCGCGTTCACGTGCCTGGCGCGTCTGCCGCACCCAGACTGGCGCATCAGCCTCAAGCTGCATTACAACCATTCCCTCGGACCCGAGCAATGGTTGCTCCTCAACCTCTGGTTTGACCGCCACCTCAAAGGTCAGCCCATCGAAATCCCCCAGACCGCCAAGGCCGGTCTCACCCTGGCGGCGGACGGGAAATCGGCGGCCTTCGTCGTGACTCCCGACCAACCGGCACGCCTGCGCTCGGTCCGTATCCTCTACAGCCACGACCCCAATCCGCAGTCGCGATTCTGGAAGCAGGCCGACGCCGTGCGAGCAGGAGACACGTGGTCCGCCCGACTGCCCGCCCACGAAGGCCTCCCCCTCTTCGCATTCGCCGATTGCGCCTATGCCCTCGAAGGCGTCCGCCAGGCCTTCGAAGGAAGCGCCGACAGCTTCACCCTCGCCTCGGAAGAAGCCGTGCATCTCCCGAAGACCTGGGACACCAGCCGCCTCCGGGCGCTCGCCACGCGGGACGACTTCAGCCCGGACTTCAGTCGCGACTGGGGCATCTCGCCCAGCGGCGGCCTGACCACTTACAAGTTCCGGGACCCGGAGATGCGACTCCCGGGCGCCGACCAAGCCCTCCGCCTCAAGCTGACGCCGACGGACAAACGTTTCGGCGTGCGGCTGCGCGTATCGAAGAACCGATTCCTCACCGGCGTACGCGCGCCCGGGGAGGATTATGTCGCCAACGTGCTCACCCAACCCGGACAAGCCGAGGTGACCTTCACCGTCGCCGACTTCCGCGGCGGCAAGGACGGCGAAAAATCGCCCATGCAGGACTGGGCCAACATCTCCACCCTGTCGCTGGAGATCATCGAACAGGGCCGCCCCTTGCCGCTGAGCGGTAGCCCGCTGACCAAGTCCCTCGAGTGGACCAAAGTGACGGGTCGTTGAAACCAACCTGACTTCACGGTGTAAGAATGCCATGCGACCCCTCGCCCTCTCGCTCCTCCTCGCCCTGCTCGCCCCGCTGGCGACCTCGGCCGCCGATAAGCCGAACGTCCTGGTCCTGTACATGGACGACATGGGCTGGGCCCAGCCGGGCTGCTACGGCGGCAAGCTCGTGCCCACCCCGCACATCGATTCGCTCGCCCGGAACGGCGTCCGCTTCACCGACGGCTACGTCGGCGCCTGCATCTGCTCGCCCAGCCGGGTCGGCCTGCTCACCGGCCGCTATCAGGCCCGCACGGGCCACGACGCGAACTCCAACGAAGGCAAGACCCCCGAGAGCAAGAACCTGCTCCTCAGTGAGACCACCATCGCCCAGCGCCTCAAGGCGCTTGGCTACGTCACCGGCATCTACGGCAAGTGGCACGTCGGCGCGACCAGCGCGGAATACCTGCCCGCCAACCGAGGATTCGACGAATCCTTCGGCACGACGGGCAACCTCGGCGACAAGCTGGGCTTCTATCGAGGCAAGGAATTCATCCCCGATCCGGCCGGCGCGCCGGTCACCTCGCCGATCTATGCCCGTGAAGCGAACGCGTTCATGGAACGCCACCGCGCCGAACCTTGGTTCCTTTACGTACCCTTCAACGCCGTCCATTCCCCGGTGGTCGCCAGCCCCGAGATCAAGGCGCGCTTCCCCGACCTGCCCAAAGGCAAGCAGGACTACGCCGCGCTGATCAGCGAGGCCGACGACGCCGTAGGCGCGATCCTCGCCAAGCTCCGCGAACTGAAGCTCGAAGAGAACACGCTCATCTTCCTCGTCAGCGACAACGGCGGCGCCTCCCCGCTCGCGGAGATGGACGGCCTCCGCGGACGCAAATGGATGCTCTGGGAGGGCGGAATCCGCGTCTCGTGGCTCGCCCAGTGGAAAGGCCGCATCCCCGCCGGGCGCGTGCTCGAGACGCCGGTCATCCAGCTGGACATCCTGCCTACCGCCCTCGCCGCCGCCGGCGGCACGCCGCAACCGGAGTGGAAACTCGACGGCGCGAACCTGCTGCCCTTGCTCGAAGGCAAGGCGGACAAACTCGACCGTGATACGCTCTACTGGCGTTTCGGCGTCCAATACGCCGTCCGCCAAGGCGATTGGAAGCTCGTGAAAGCCGGCCTCGCCCAACCCGTGCAGCTCTTCGACCTCCGGGCGGATCGCCACGAGAAGGACGACCTCGCCGCGAAGCAACCCGAGAAAGTGAAGGCCCTGCAAGCCCTCTGGGACGCCTGGAACGCCCATAACATTCCGCCGCGTTGGGAAGATCCGCGCTGGAATGACGGCAACACCAAGAGCGCTCCGCAGGCGGCGAAGAAAAAGGGCGCCAAGCAGAAAGCCGCCAAGTAAATCACCTACCCCTCTAATGATGCGCCCACTCGCCCTCCTCCTCGCTCCGCTCGCGCTCGTCGCCGCGGATAAACCGAACATCATCCTGATCCTGGCCGACGACCTCGGCGGGCGCGACCTTGCCTGCTTCGGCAGCAAGTACCACGAGACGCCCAACCTCGACCGCCTCGCCTCACGTGGCGTGCGCCTGACGCAGGCCTATTCCGCGAGCCCGCTCTGCTCGCCCACGCGTTCGAGCATCCTGACCGGCCAATACCCGGCGCGCACCGGCATCACGGCGCCCGTCTGCCATCTGCCGACGATTCAACTCGAGAAGCGATTGGAGAACGGCAACCCCAACAGCCGAGTGCTCATCGCAAATTCGGTCACTCGCCTTAAGCCCGAGTATCACACGCTCGCCGAAGCCCTCAAGGCCTCCGGCTATGCGACGGCGCATTTCGGCAAGTGGCACCTCGGCCAAAACCTCAAGCCCGGCGACCGTTATGAACCTAAGGACCAGGGCTTCGACCTGGACTTCCCGCACACGCCGAGCGCCCCCGGCCCCGGCGGCGGTTACCTCGCCCCATGGAAGTTCATCAAGGACCCTGCGATCAAGGACGACGCCGGTCGTCACGTCGATGAACGCATGGCCGACGAAGCCGGTAAGTTCATCCGCGCCAGCAAGGGGCGCCCGTTCTTCGTCAACTTCTGGCTCTTCTCCGTGCACTCGCCGTGGAATGCCCGCAAGGATTACATCGAACACTTCAAGCAGAAGACCGACCCCGCGAACCCGCAGCAGAACCCGCTCTACGCCGCGATGGTGAAGAGCCTCGACGACTCCGTGGGCCGCCTGCTGAAGCACCTCGAAGATTCCGGCGAGGCCGACAACACGATCATCGTCTTCTGGTCCGACAACGGCGGCTACGCCTACCCGCCCAAGAAGACCGATCCCGACGGCTACGCCGAGATCCCCGCGACGAGCAACCTGCCCTACCGCAGCGGCAAAGCCTCGCTCTACGAAGGCGGCACCCGCGAGCCGGGCATCGTCGTCTGGCCCGGCAAGGTGAAGGCCGGCGCGACCGCCGACTTCCTGATGCAGTCGGTCGACCTCTACCCGACGCTGCTCCGCGCCGGCGGCGCCGCGAGCAAGCCCGACCAGAAAGTCGACGGCCTCGACCAGACGGACGCCCTCCTCGGCGGCGCTTCGCCCCGCGACCGCGTCTTCTGCCACTTCCCGCACGGCAACGCCACGCGTGACTCCGTCATGGACGGCTTCTACGCCGGCTCCTACGTGCGCAAGGGTGACTGGAAGCTCATCCGCTTCTACGGACGAAGCGATGATGGCTCCGACGAGCTCGAGCTGTACGACCTCAAGAACGACCTCGGTGAGCGCCGTAACCTCGCGAAGGAGCAGCCAAAGGTCGCACAGGAACTCAACGGACTCATCGACGGCTTCCTCAAGGACACCGAGGCGGTGATTCCGAAGGCGAATCCGAATTTCGGCAAAGCCGCGCCCAAGGCGCCGGCCAAGAAGAAAGCCCTGGCGCCCGACGACCTCCCCGGCGGCTGGAAGAATCGCGCCGGCAAGGCCTCGGTCATCGAAGGAGCCCTCCATATCGAGTCCAAGGGGGCGGACTCCTTCATCGGCGTCGGCGCCGGCACCTTCGCCGGCAAGGCCAAGCTATCCTTCAAGCTCCGCGCCCCGCAGGCCGGCGAAGGGCGCATCGTGCTGCTGGGTGCCGCGGGCGGACCCGAGATCCTCTCCGTGCCCTACCGGACCTCCGGTGAAGCCGTCTGGCAGACGATCACCGTGGACCTCGAAGCCAAGCAGACCCCGGGCATCCTCCGCCTCTACCTGCCCGCCGGTTCTGCGGCGGTCGACCTCGACGACATCGTCCTGACCCCCCACCTGGGGCCGGACCGTCGCTGGGAATTTTAGGCTAACGAGGCGTCAGTTGGGGTGGTCTTAAACACCTAGGCGGGGAACAACCCGCCGAGGCCCCCACTCTTATGTCCTGATTGTCCCAATCCGGCTTCCCCTCCCTCGTTTGTCACATTAGTTAATACCGACCCCTTCCCCATGCGTAAGCCCCACCTGGCGCTCCTGCCCTTCCTCGTCTCCGCCACCTTCGCGGCCGAGGAAAGCGTGCAGTTCAACCGCGACATCCGCCCGATCGTCGCCGAAAACTGCTTCCACTGCCATGGTCCGGACCCTGGCACCCGTAAGGCCGGCCTGCGCCTCGACACCGAAGCCGGCTTCTTCGCCGCCCGCGTCGACAAGCAGGGCAAGGAAGAGCCGCCGACCATCATCAAGGGTAAGCCCGACCAAAGCACGCTCTACCAGCGCATGCTCTCCACGGACGAGGATGAGATCATGCCTCCGCCCGAAACCCACAAGAAGCTCAAGCCCGCCGAGATCGCGCTGGTGCGTCGATGGATCGAACAGGGTGCGCCGTGGCAGCCGCATTGGTCGCTCGTCGCCCCACAGAAAGCGCCGCTGCCGAAGACTTCCGATGACCGCTGGGCCAAGAATCCCATCGACCAATTCGTGCGCGCCAAGCTCGAAGCCGCCGGCCTCCAGCCCGCGCCCGAAGCCGACGCCGCCACGCTCGTCCGCCGCGTCAGCCTCGACGTCACCGGCCTGCCCCCCTCGCCCGCCCTGCTGACCAAGCACCTGCCCAAGGACGGCAGCCGCCTCAGCGACGCGCAACTCTCCGCGCTCATCGACGAGCTGATGGCCCTGCCGGCCTACGGCGAACACCGCGCCCGCTACTGGCTCGACGCGGCCCGCTATGCCGACTCGCACGGCCTGCACTTCGACGCTTACCGCGAGATGTGGCCTTACCGCGACTGGGTCGTGAAGTCCTTCAACCGCAACCAGCCCTTCGACCAGTTCACCGTCGAACAGCTCGCCGGCGACCTGCTCCCTGACCCGACCGAAGAACAGCGTATCGCTACCGGCCTCCAGCGCTGCAACCCGACGACCAACGAAGGCGGTACGATCGTCGAAGAGAACCTCGCCAACTACGCCGCCGACCGCGTGCAGACGATGGGCTGGGTCTATCTCGGCCTGACCACCAACTGCGCCCAGTGCCATGACCATAAGTTCGACCCTTTCTCGCAGAAGGATTTCTACGCGATGGCCGCGTTCTTCCGGAACACCACCCAAGGCGGACTCGACGGCAACGTGAAGGATGGCAAAGGCCCGGTGCTCTATCTGCCTGCCGATGCCGATCGTCCGCGCTGGAACGCCCTCCAAGGCGAGATCGCCAAGGGCAACGAGCAGGTCGCCGCGGCCCGCAAGCTCGGCACGCCCCTCTTTGCGGAGTGGTTCGCCAAGGCCAAGCCCGCCGACCTCGATGCGGACATCCCCGCCAAGGACCTCGTCGCCCGCCTCGCCCTCAACGAAGGCAAGGGCCTGCCGGCCGGCACGACCGCGGCCGGCGAGCCGATCGCCTGGATGAAGAACGGCAAGACCGGTCCGGCTCCCGTCTTCAAGAAAGGCTCCCACCTCGTCCTCGGCGAAGCTGGCAACTTCAGCACCAAGCAGGCTTTCTCCGCCGCCGCCTGGATCAAGGCCGACAAGGTCGAAGGCGCGGGCGCGATCATCGCCCGCATGGACGACCCCAAGCAGGCCCAAGGCTGGAACTTCTTCCAGAACGGCCGCACCCTCGGCGTCACCATCATCAGCAAGTGGCCCGGCGATGCGATCAAGGTGGTCACCACGCGCAATGCCATCAACACGGCCTATCAGCACGTCCTGATGACCTACGATGGCAGCGGCAAGGCCGCCGGCGTGAAGATCTACGTCAACGGCGTCCTCGCCGAGACCCGCAACGAGGTCGATAACCTCAAGACCGACACCAAGGCCGCCACCCCGACCCGCATCGGCCAGCGCAGCCAGAGCGAACCGTTCCACGGCTCGATCCAAGACGTCTTCCTCTACGCCCGCGCCCTTGACCCGAGCGAGGTGACGACGCTCGCCAAACTTGGTACCCTCCGCCAGTCGCTCGCCGGCAAACCCAACGCCCAGCAGAAGGAAGCCCTGCGCGAACACTTCCTGCTCAACCGCCACGAACCGTTCAAGCTCGCCGCGAACGCCGTCGCCAAGCTGACCGCCGAGCAGATGACCATCCGCGCCCGCAGCCCCCTCACCCACGTCCAGGAAGAGAAGATGGATAGCCCCGCGATGGCCAACATCCTGATCCGCGGCGCCTACGACAAGAAAGGCGACGCCGTCCCCGCGGAAATCCCCTCCGCGCTCGGCCAGCTCCCCGCGGACGCCCCGCGCAATCGCCTCGGCCTGGCCAAGTGGATCGTCAGCGACGCCAACCCGCTGACCACGCGCGTGACGGTCAACCGCATGTGGCAGGAGCTCTTCGGCACCGGCCTCGTCAAGACCTCCGAGGACTTCGGCATCATGGGCAGCCTGCCCTCCCACCCGGAGCTCCTCGACTGGCTCGCGATCGATTTCCGCACGCACGGCTGGGATGTGAAGCGCTTCTATAAGCAGCTCCTCACCAGCGCGACCTACCGTCAGGCGGCGCTCACCACCAAGGAGAAGGTCGATAAGGACCGCGACAACGCCCTCCTCAGCCGCGGCCCGCGCTTCCGCATGGACGCCGAGATGCTCCGCGACCAGGCCCTCGCCGTCAGCGGCACGCTCTCACCCCGCATGGGCGGCCCGGGCACCAAGCCCTACCAGCCGGAAAATATCTGGGAAGTCGTCGGCGTGGGCATCCAGGTCTACAAGGCCGACATGGGCGAGAACCTCTACCGTCGCTCGCTCTACAACTACTGGCGCCGCATGGCCCCGCCCGCGAGCCTCGACCTCTTCAATGCGCCCTCGCGTGAAGTCACCTGCGTCCGTCGCGACCGCACCAACACGCCGCTGCAGGCCCTCGTGATGCTCAACGACCCGCAGTACGTCGAAGCCGCGCGCATCCTCGCCCAGCACACGCTGCAGGGCGCCGGCGAAGACGTCGCCCGCCTCAACGCCGCCGCCCAGCGCACGCTCTGCCGTCCGCTCAAGCCGGCCGAGACGGCGATCCTGACCGACAGCCTCGGCAAACTGCGGGCGCATTACGTCGCCAAACCCGACGACGCCGCCGCCCTCCTCGGAGTCGGCGACGCGAAGTCCGACGAGAAACTCCCCCGCCCCGAACTGGCCGCCTGGACGATGGTCTGCAGCCAGCTCCTCAACCTCGACGAAGTCCTTAACAAATAATCGCCATGTCCATCCTCCACGAGTGGAACACCCTCCAGACCCGACGCCGCTTCCTCGGCACGGGCGCCAACGCCCTCGGCGCCGCCGCGCTCACGAGCCTGCTCGGCCGCACGATGGCCCACGCCGCGCCGGGCGCGATCAGCACGCAGCATCTGCCCAAGGCCAAGCGCGTCATCTACCTCCACATGGTCGGCGGCCCCGCCCAGATGGACCTCTTCGACTACAAGCCGCAGATGAAGGAGATGTACGACAAGGACCTGCCCGCGAGCATCCGCAACGGCCAGCGCCTGACGACGATGACCAGCGGCCAGGCCCGCTTCCCCATCGCGCCGTCGAAGTATAACTTCTCCCAGCATGGCCAGTGCGGCATGTGGCTGAACTCCGACCTGCTGCCGAACCTCGGCAAGCACGCCGACGAGATCTGCTGGATGCGCTCCCTCAACACCGAGGCGATCAACCACGAGCCGGCGATCTGCGCCATGCAGACCGGGAACCAGATCACGGGTCGTCCCTGCCTCGGCTCCTGGGCCTCCTACGGCCTCGGCTCCGAGAACGACAACCTCCCGAACTTCGTGGTGCTCATCGCGACCCCGACCAACCGCGACCAGGAACAGGCCATCTCGAGCCGTCTCTGGTCCAGCGGCTACCTGCCGGGCGAACACGCCGGCGTCTCGTTCCGCAGCAAGGGCGACCCGATCCTTTTCATCAACAACCCGCCCGGCGTGCCCGACGACCTGCGCAAGCAGACCATCGACGGCATCAACCAGCTCAACCGCCTCAATTACGAGACCGTGGGCGATCCGGAGACCCATACCCGCATCAAGCAGTATGAGATGGCCTTCCGCATGCAGGCCTCGGTGCCGGAACTCACCGACCTCACCAAGGAACCGGAGCACATCTTCAAGCTCTACGGCGAAGAAGCCCGCAAGCGCGGCAGCTTCGCGAACAGCGTGCTGATGGCCCGTCGCCTCGTCGAACGCGGCGTCCGCTTCGTCCAGATCTACCACAACAACTGGGACCACCACTCCAACGTCAACGGCCGCATGCCCAGCCAGTGCAAGGACATCGATCAGCCCTGCCACGCCCTCATCGAGGACCTCAAGCAGCGCGGGATGTTCGACGACACCCTCATCGTCTGGGGCGGCGAGTTCGGCCGCACGATCTACAGCCAGGGCGGACTCACCAAGGAGAACTACGGCCGCGACCACCACCCGCGCTGCTTCTCGATGTGGATGGCCGGCGGCGGCGCCAAGGGCGGCCAGATCTACGGCGAGACCGACGAGTTCAGCTACAACATCGTCAAGGACCCGCTCCCGATCAACGACTTCCACGCCACGGTCCTCCACCTGCTCGGCTACGACCACGAACGCTTCACTTATAAATACCAGGGACTGGACCAGAAGCTCACCGGCGTCCTCCCGACCAAGGTCGTCAAGGCGTTGGTCGCGTAAACCGAGGCAAGGACAGCACCACGTGCTGTCCTGAGGTGCAAAAGTGGCGGGTGAGTATCGAGTATTGAGTATGGAGTATCGGGGGAATGCCTGCCTCGGGTAGGGTTGAGCGACCTCGCTCAACCGCGGCTGACCGAGGCGGTCAGCCCTACCTCCCGAGACCCGAAAAGTTTCCATGCCCCTATCTTTCCGCCTTTGCACTTTTGCACCTTTGCACTGTATCTTCGCTACCTCCACCCCATGCAGCCCCTTAGTCGTTCCTTCTGGCCAACTGGCCAACTGGTCAACTGGTCAACTTGCTTCCTCTGCCTCATGGCAGGATCTCTCTCCGCGGCCGACGATACCGCCTGGCTGCAGACGAAGGGCACCCTGATCTTCCATGACCCCTTCGAGCGCGAAGAAACCGGCACCGGCCTCAAGGACATCGGTAACGGCTGGGAAAGCGCCACGGCCGACCGCGTCCCCAAGCTCAAGCAGGCCGACCTCGACGCCGGGATCATGAAGATCGCCAGCGCGACCAAGGAAGCCGGCCACGCCGCCCATATCCACCACGACGCCGGCTTCGCCGACGGCGGCGTGATCGTCCGCTTCAAGTTCCCCGGACTCAACAAGGCCGAGAACCTCACGACGGGCTTCGTGGACCGTGAACTCAAAGACGTCCATGCCGGCCACCTCTGCTACGCGACCCTCTCTCAGGCCGACGTGACGCTCTCCGACCGCAAGACGGGGTCGATGAACCTCGCCGTGAAGAAGAAGCACGCGGATGACGCCGCCGCCAAACGGAAGCCGGACCCGGCCTTCGAAGCGATGCTCAAGAAGAAGTCGCAGGTCACCCCCTTGAAAGCCGACCAAGAATGGCACGTGTTCACCTTGGTCACCGAAGGCGACGAGATGCGCTTCTCCCTCGACGGCAAGCTGATCGCCAGCCATCGCTCCGCGGGCTACGCCCACGACATGAAGCGCTGGTTCAGCTTCCTCGCGAACTCCACGGTATGGATCGACGACGTGAAGATCTATAAGGTCCGCTGAAACCATGAGAGTCCTCGGTATCGAAGGCGGCGGCACCCGCACCACGGCTCTCCTGGTCGATGGCGCCGACAACGTGCTGACCTCCTTCGCCGTCGGCCCGGGCAATCTGCAGCTCCTTTCCGCCGAAGAACTCGCCGCCCTGCTCGCCTCCATCCGTGACCAGCTCCCGGCGCGCCCCGACCGTATCGGCATCGGCCTCGCCGGCGTCCGTACCGCGGGCGACCGCGAACGCCTCCGCCGGGCGGTGGCGGCGACCTGGACCGACGTCCCGGCGATCGTCGGCGACGACCTCATCTTGGCCATCGAGACCGGCGCCTGGCCGACCGATTGCACCGCGCAGGTGCTCCTGCTCAGCGGCACCGGCTCCTGCTGCCTCGGACGCCATCGCACCGGCGCCTCGGTCAAGGTCGGCGGCCGGGGCCACATCATCGGCGACCGCGGCAGCGCGTGCGACATCGCCGTGCACGCCCTGCGTTCGACGGTCACGATCTCCGACATCGCCGCCGACTGGCCCCGCCTCGGCGCCGACATGCTGGCGTTCCTGCAGATGAACGATCCGGAAGCGCTCATCGAATGGTCGATGACCGCGAGCAAGACCGAGATCGCCTCGTTGGCGCAGGTCGTCTTCGCCGCCGCGGCCTCGCGACAGGATGAGATCGCCGTCGCGATCCTGAAGCGCGCCTCGGAGCGCCTGAGCAAGGACGCCGTGCATTGCGCGGCCCGCGTGGCCAAACCCGGCGAGAAGGTACAGTTCCTCCTCAACGGTTCGACGATCCTGAAGAATGGTTGGTTCGCCGATGAGGTCGCCGCGAAGATCCTCGCCGCGCGGCCCGGCAGCGAGGTCGTCCGCCTGGAACGCTCCGGCGTCTGGGGCGCCATCGCCATGGCCCGCCGCCTCGAAGGCCCCGCTCCGGCCGTCGCGAGCCCCACGCCCGCGCCCGCGCCTGCGGCGACCGCCTCCTGGCGCCCCGTCGGCCACGCCCCGACCGAAGGACGCAATCCGAAGTCCGGGGGTTTCGCGGAGATGCCGCTCGCCGAGGCGATCGAGCTCATGCTCGCCGAGGACGCGACCTTGCCCGGCAAGATCCTCGCCGAAAGCGCCCACGTGGCCTGGACGGTCGAAGCCGTCACGAAGGCCTTCGCCTCCGGTGGCCGCCTGATCTATTGCGGCGCCGGTACGTCCGGTCGCCTCGGCGTACTCGACGCGAGCGAATGCCCGCCGACCTTCCGCACGCCGGCCTCGCTCGTCCAAGGGATCATGGCCGGAGGCCGCCAGGCGCTCTGGAGCGCCGTCGAAGGCGCGGAAGACGATGACGCCGCGGGCGTCCGGGCCATCGCCGCCCGAGCGGTCACTGCCCAGGACGTCGTCATCGGCATCTCCGCCAGCGGCCACGCGCCCTTCATCTGGGGCTGCCTCAGCGAAGCCCGTCGCCGCGGCGCCAAGACCGTCCTCGTCGCCTGCAATCCCGCCTACCGCGACCATCCCCTTCTCGACTGCGCCATCCTACCTGATACCGGACCCGAAGTACTCACGGGCTCGACGCGACTGAAGGCCGGCACGGCCACGAAGCTCGTCCTGAACCTCATCACGACACTCGCGCTCGCCCGTTCAGGCAAGGTGATGAGCAACCTCATGATCGACCTCCATCCGTCGAACTCCAAGCTCCGCGGCCGCGCGATCCGCATCGTCCGTGACCTGACCGGCGCCGACGAAGCCGCCGCCCGCTCGGCGCTGGAGGCAAGTGGCTGGGTCATCCGTGAGGCTTGCGCCAAGCTGCCCACGCTGCCGGCGAAGTAATCCCCGGCCCTAGGCAGAATGAGTTGGCAAAGCGAGGCCGAGGGTTAACTTGCCCTCTTCCCCGCCCATGCGTCTCCTCCTCGCCTTCGGACTCCTGCTGCTCGCCCGTCCTGCCCAGGCCGCGGAGGCCGACGTGATCGTCTACGGCGCCACCCCGGGAGGTTTCTGCGCCGCGATCGCCGCCGCCCGCGAAGGCGCCAAGGTGGTACTGCTCGAACCCACCGCCCACGTCGGCGGCGTCAACACCGGCGGGCTGAGTTTCAGCGATTCCAACCAGACCGTCCGCTCCACCCTGCTGGGCCTCTTCGAAGAATGGCACCAGCGCGTCGCCGCCGATTACGCCGCCCGGGGCGTCAAGCTGCCCTACGACGTCGCGGTGAAGGATAATTCCGTCTGGACCTACGAACCGCACGTCGCCGCCCGCGTGACGGACGCGATGCTCAAGGAAGCCGGCGTGAGCGTGCTGACGAAGCAGATCCTCGAAGGCGTCGAGAAAGACGGCGCCAAGATCGTGGGCCTGCGGACGTCCGGCGGCATGCACACCGCGAAAGTCTTCATCGATGCCACCTACGAAGGTGACCTGATGGCCCGCGCTGGGGTCGTCTGGCACATCGGCCGAGAGGGCCGCGACGAATACGGCGAATCGTACGCTGGCCGCCAATACCCGAAGGCGAAGATGGCCATCAATGGCTTCGACGCCAACGGCCTGCCGCTGCCCTTCATCACTTCCGTCCGCCCGGGCGATGACCAGGCCGGCGAAGAGACCGTCATGGTCTACAGTTTCCGTCTCTGCCTGACGAAGAATGCCGCGAACCGCGTGCCATTCCCGGAGCCGAAGGCCTACGACCCGGCCCGCTTCGAGCTCGTCCGCCGGTATTTCCAGAAATACCCGAACGCACCGGTGCCCTGGGATCTTTATCCCCTGCCTGGCGACAAGTTCGACGCCAACAACGGCATCGGGAAGATGTTCTCGATGGGCCTCGTCGGCGAAGCCAACGGCTGGTGCGCTTCCGATCCCGCGGGACGCGCCAAGCTCTGGGAGAAGCACAAAGAGTATACCCTTGAGCTCTACAAGTTCCTGACAACCGACCCGGCGGTCCCTACGAAGATCCGTGAGACCATGGCGGAGCTCGGCCTCTGCCGCGACGAATTCCCCGAGACGGGGCACTGGTCGCCGCAGCTCTACGTCCGCGAAGGACGCCGCATGGACGGACGCTTCACCCTGACGCAGCACGACGTCCTCAAGGATGCCCAGAAGGAAGACCCGATCGCGATCTCGTCCTTCCCCATCGATTCGCATGACTGCCGTCGCCTCGCCCTGCCCGACGGCGTCATCAACGAAGGCACCATCTTCCCCGTCCGCATGCCGGGACGTCGCCACGGCTACGCCTACCACATCCCCTACCGCGCCATCACGCCTGCGGCCTCCGAGTGTTCCAACCTGCTCGTCCCTGTCGCGCTCTCGGCCACGCACGTCGCGTATTCGTCCGTCCGCGTCGAGCCGACCTGGATGGCCATCGGTCAAGGCGCCGGCGTCGCCGCCGCCCTTGCCGTCAAGGCCGGCGTCACGGTCCAAGCGCTCGACTACCCCACGCTCCGCACCCGCCTCCTCGCCCAGAACGTCGTGCTCGAGCTCCCGAAACTACCGCCAGCAGATAAGCCCGCACGCGCCACCGGTCCGGTCTCGCTCGACCCGAAGTCCCTGGCCGGACTGATCCTCGACGACGCGCAGGCCGAACTCTCCGGCGACTGGGAACGCTCTACGAATTTCAAGCCGCACGTCGGCGTCGGCTACCTGCACGACGAACAGCGTTCCGACGGCAAGTCGCGCGCCGTCTTCCGCTTCAAGGGGCCGGCCGATGGCAATTTCGAACTGCGCATGGCCTACTCCGCCCATGAGACACGCACGACGCGCCTGCCGGTCACGATCATCGGCGGTGATACGGAGCAGCGCCTCACCGTCGATCAGACGCAGCCGATGCCCACCGGCGAAGCCTTCCGCCCGGTCGGCTCTCTTCGCCTACGCCAGGGGGTCGAGTATACGCTCACCGTGACCAATCAGGACACCAAAGGCTTCGTGATCGTCGACGCCTTCCAGTTGCTCCCGGTCGACGCTTCGGCAAAGTAACCCCATGAAGAACCGCCTGCTGCTCTGCCTCGCCGCCCTGCTGGCAGGGTGCTCCACGCCCAAGGAAGAACCTCAGCCGTCCGCCTCGCTCCTGCCGTCCGGATGGAATGCCAAGGCTGCGGGCGACAAGGTCATGGCCGGCCTTTTCAAGGTGACCGGCCCCGAGGTCAAAGGCGCGCACGACGCCCATTTCACGATCGTCGGCGACCGCGCCTACGTCGTGGCCGAGGTCAACGACCGCCAGGCCGGTGAAGCCGCCCATTGGCCCTTCGTCTACGCGACGCTCTCCATCGTCGACCTACGCAACGAGCGGCTGCTCGACGTGATGACCCTCGCCCGGTCCGAACAAGCCTTCGCCAATGAGACCCTGCCCGTCGGCGCCTGCTTCGTCCCGCGCATCAGGCAGGTGGCCCCGAAGACCCTCCGCTGCTGGTTCGCGAGCGAGCAACCCGGCAAGCGGCAGTCACAGACCTATTACCGCGACTTCGACCTCGGCAGCCTGACCTTCGAACGCGAGATCCACCGCATGAAGCTGCAGACCAGTGACGGCGTCTTCGATCTCCAGCCGCAAGCCTTGCATGCCGACGCCGCCAAGCAGGGCTTCCAGCGTAAGCCCGTCGACGCCGGGCTTTACCTGTTCGACAACTTCAAGGAATTCGACGGCCGCACCTACATCGCGATCAACAATTTCCTCGGCGCCCAGCAGGCGCTCTGCACGCTGAACGCCGCGGCCGACACGCTCGAAGTCGTCGGCCACTTCAACGGCCCCGGCGGCCCGGCCCTGACCGAACCTGCGGTCAACCGTCTGCCTGACGGCAGCTGGTTGGCGATCTGCCGCCAAGAGAACGGTGACCACAACTACTGGTTCTGCGAGAGTCGGGACGGCCGGACTTGGACGACCGGCGGCGAGAAGCCCTTCGTCAAGCAAGGCGCCGGCTCGAAGCCGACCTTCGATAAGTTCAAAGGGGTATATTACCTAGGCTGGCAGGAGCGCACCCGGATCGACGGCGTCAGCCGCAGCGTCTTCAACGTCGACGTCTCCACGGACGGCGTGACCTGGGAACGGAAATACCGCTTCGAGAGCACTAAATCCTTCCAATACCCCACCTTCGTCGAAAGCAATGGGGCCGTCTGGCTGGTGGCGACCCAGGGGGACTCCGACCCCAGCCGGAAGGAACGGATCATGTTCGGCCGGTTGGAGTAATCATAAGTTCTCGATTAGCCTACGGGCCAAAAACTCCTCGCAACCAAACTGGGGCGGAGGTGTATTACTCGTACCCCCATGCGATTCCTCGCCCCCCTCCTCCTGGTCTCGTCCTTCAGCGTCTGCGTCGGCGCCGATCTGTCTTTTGACAAGCAGACCCTGACCAAGGACTTCGTAGCCGAAGGCTGCGCGGTCGCCGACTTCGACCACGACGGCCATGCGGACGTGACGGCGGGTCGCTACGTTTGGCGCGGACCGGACTTCAAGCAGAAGTTCGCCTACACCCCGGAGCGCGACAACCCCGCCGGCCCGAGCAAGACGCCCTACACTGCTGCTACCGGCTACTCCGACTACTTCATCCAATTCGCCTATGACTTCAACGGCGATGGCTGGTCCGACATCCTGGTCTACGGCCTGCCGGGCGAGCCCGCCTTCGTCTTCGAAAATCCGCAAGGCAAGGCCGGCGACTGGACTCGGCATAACATCTTCGACGTCGCCGACGGCGAGTCGCCCGACCTCGTCGACATCAATGGTGACGGCAAGCCGGAGCTCCTCTGCCATTCCAGCGACCTCGTGAAACCCGCCAAGGTCAAAGGCGGCAAGTCCGGCGGGCAGTTCGGGTACGTCGAGATCGACTGGAAGAACCCCTTCGCCAAAGGACGCTTCCGCCCCATCACCCCCAAGTCGCCGGCCAACGACCAGAAGATCTTCAAGTACACCCACGGCTACGGCGCCGGGGACGTCAATGGCGACGGGCGCGTCGATATCCTCGAAAAGGATGGCTGGTATGAACAGCCGGCCGACACCACCAAGGACTCTGACTGGAAGTTCCACCCCGTGAACTTCGGTCAGGGCGGCGCCCAGATGTACGTCACCGACGTCGACGCCGACGGACTCAAGGACGTCATCACGAGCATCAAGGCCCACGGCTACGGTCTGTCCTGGTTCAAACAGAACAAAGACGGCACCTTCGCCGAACAGGTCATCCTCGGTAAGACCAAGGAAGAAAACGCGGCCGGCGCGGGCTTCAGTCAGATCCACGCCATCCAGCTCGCCGACATCAACGGCGACGGACTGCTCGACATCGTCACGGGCAAGCGTCGCTGGGCGCACGGACCGGCGAAGGACGACGAACCGATGGCGGACCCGGTCCTCTGCTGGTTCGAACTCCAGCGCGACGGCAAAGGCGGCGCCCGCTTCAGCAAGCACCTGATCGACGCCGACAGCGGCGTCGGCACGCAATTCTTCAGCGGCAAGGTGAACCAAGACGGCAAGCCTGACATCGTCATCGCCAACAAGCATGGCGTCTTCGTCTTCACCCAGAAGTAAACCACCTGCACATTCCCCCTGATGGGGTCAGACCCTATTAATGGGGTCTGACCCCTTTATCTTACCACCCCCATGCGTCCCCTGCTCACCCTGCTCTTCGCCCTGACGGCCCTCGCCGCCGACCGGCCCAACGTCCTCTGGTTCATCGTGGACGATATGTCCGCGAACTTCGGGAGTTACGGCGAGACCACCATCGCCACCCCACACGTGGATCGGCTCGCCAAGGAAGGCGTCCGCTTCAGCCGGGCCTACGTGACGGCGCCGGTCTGCTCGCCCTGCCGCTCCGCATTGGTCACGGGGATGTATCAGACGACCATCGGGGCGCACCACCACCGCAGCGGGCGCGGCGAACTGAAGATCAGCCTACCCGCCGAGGTCACACCCACGCCGAAGCTCTTCCAGCAGGGCGGCTACTATACCTGCATCGGCAGCGGCCTGACCGACCTCGACTTCCGTGGCCTGCCCTTCAACACCGGCAAGGGCAAGAAGGCCAAGGCCGGCGCGGGCAGCCGCCTCGGCAAGACGGACTACAACTTCGAGTGGGATCCGGCCATCTACGACTCGCATGACTGGGCCGGCCGCAAGCCCGGGCAGCCGTTCTTCATGCAGGTCCAGCTGAACGGTGGCAAACTGCGTGAAGGCCCTGAAGCCGCCCGAGTGAAATTTCGTGAACATGTCGTCAGTGAACTGGGCGCCGTCACCGACCCCAGCAAGGTCACCTTGCCGCCCTACTACCCTCGCGACCCGGTGCTGCTGCAGGACTGGGCCGATTACCTCGACGCCGTCCGCCTGACCGACCTACACGTCGGCCGCGTGCTCGCCCGCCTCGAAAAGGAAGGCCAGCTGGCGAACACGTTGGTCGTCTTCATGACCGACCACGGCATCAGCCACGCCCGCGGCAAGCAGTTCCTTTATGAAGAAGGCGCGCATGTGCCGCTCGTCATCCGCGGTCCCGGCGTCCCCGTCGGCCAGGTCCGTCCTGACCTCGTCGAACACATCGACCTCGCCGCCCTCTCGCTCGCCGCCGCCGGCCTCGGCGTGCCGACGTGGATGCAGGGTAAGGATATCCTGGCGCCGAATTACGCTCCGCGCGCGGAGGCTTTCTCCGCCCGCGACCGCTGCGACGAGACCACTGAGAAGATCCGTAGCCTGCGCACGGACAAGTTCATCTACATCCGCAACTATCACCCGGAGCGTCCGCACCTGCAGCCCTGCGCCTACAAGGACGGCAAGGCGATCGTCCAACAGCTCCGCGCCCTGCATGCCGCCGGCAAGCTGTCGGAACTCAGCGAAAAGCTGCTCTTCAGCCCCACCCGTCCGCGCGAAGAACTCTACGAGCTCGCGGCCGACCGCTGGCAGGTCCGCAACCTGGCGGAGGATCCGGCCTATGCCGCCGTGCTGACCGAGCACCGCCAGCGCCTCGACGCCAAGCTCGTCGCGACCAAGGAGCCCGCCCCGGAATCCATGGCCATGTATGACAGCGACATGAAGCCGTATGTCGGCAAGGGCAGCCCCTTGATCGAAAGCAATATCGCCCAGATGAAGAAATGGGCCTCCGAAGGAAAATAAACTCATGCGCCTCCTGCTAACCCTCCTCCTCACGCTGACGGCGTCCGCCGCCGACCGCCCCAACATCGTCGTCATCCTCGCCGATGACTACGGCTACGGGAGCGCCGGCTGTTACGGGGCGGACCCGAAGCTGGTCCGCACCCCCGCGATCGACCGGCTCGCCGCCGAAGGTCGCCGCTTCACCGATGGCAATACGACGTCCTCCGTCTGCTCCCCCACCCGCTACTCGCTGCTCACCGGTCGCTACTGCTGGCGCACCTCGCTGACGCATGAGGTGCTCGGCACGTTCTCGCCCCTGCACATCGAGCCGACCCGCGTCAACCTGGCCTCCCTGCTGAAAGCGAAGGGCTACCGCACCGCCGCCGTGGGCAAATGGCACCTCGGTTACGGCCGGGAGAACGAAGACCCGAAGTGGCGTACGGATTACCAGGCCGAACTCTCCCCGGGTCCGCTCGACATCGGCTTCGACTATCACTTCGGCGTGCCCAGCAACCATGGCGACCTCACGGGCGTCTATGTCGAGGACCGCTTCGTCTACGGCCTCCGCTCCGGAACGTTCCCCACCGGCATGAAGCTAGCCGGCCCGGCGGCCGACAGTGATGACTACCAGGCGACCTACGGGCCCGAGGATACGGAGAACGGGCGGGCGAAGATTCTCGAACTGGATGCGCCACGACGGAAAAAAGAGCGGGTCATGAAGGTGCTCACCGACAAGGCCACGGCCTGGCTTGAAGCCCAGCCGAAGGACCAGCCCTTCTTGCTCTACTTCACGCCGGTCGCGGTGCACAACCCGGTCACGCCCGACAAGGACCTCGCCGGCAAGAGCGCGGCCGGCCCCTTCGGCGACTGGATCCACGAACTCGATCAGAGCGTCGCCCGCATCCTCGCCACCCTCGACAAGCTCGGGGCGACGGAGAACACGTTGGTCATCTTCACCAGCGACAACGGCGGTGTCGCCAAGCCCGAGAACGAGCGCCTCCTGCAGACGACCGCCATCAAGGCCGGCCTGAAGGTCAACGGCGACGTCCGCGGCGGCAAGCATGACGTCTGGGAAGGCGGCTTCAAGGTGCCCTTCATCGCCCGCTGGCCCGGCAAGGTGGCCGCCGGCTCCACGGCCAAGCAGACGGTCAGCGTGGTCGACATCCTCGCCACGACCGCGGAGATCGTCGGCGCACCCCTGCCGGCCAAAGAGACCGGCGCCGAGGACAGCCGTAGCTTCCTGCCCGTGCTCCTAGGCTCCGCCGACGGCAAAGGCCGCGAGGACATGATCGTCCATAGCGCCGACGGGACGTTCGCAGTCCGCAAGGGCCGCTGGAAGTGGATCGAAGGCGTGCCGGTCGACGAGATCGCGGAAGGCGCCCGCAAGGCTCGTAAGGCCCAGTTCCAACCGCAGTTGTTCGACCTCCAAGCCGACCCGGCCGAGACGAAGGATGTCTCGGCGGAGCACCCGCAAGTCGTCGCCGAAATGAAGGACCTCCTCCGCCGCTATCGCGACGGCGGCTACAGCCGCGAGCTGCCTCCGGCGGACGTGAAGCCCACCCACGCACGCATCGCCACCCTGCCGGCGCTGCAGGGTAAGGTCGTGCTCGATGAGTCTTTGACGAAGCTTCCAGGCAAACCTTGGCTCGCCTCCGCCGGCGAATGGAGCGCGCGGGACGGCGGGGTGTTCGCACAGCCCAAGGGCGGCTCGGAAAAAGCCGCTGGTCTGCGCACCCCGCTAGCCTTCGGCGATGGCACCTTCGAGTGCGAAGTGAACCTGCAGGGCGCGAACCGCGTCTCGCTCCGCTTCGGAGCCGGTGACGCCGGCTTCCGTCTCGTGGTCTCGCGCACCTCCGCGATCCTCACGAAGAACCCGTCCAAGGGAGAGGCCGCCACCGCCACCGAAGACCTCGCCAAGAAGAACCTTAAACTCGCGGCCGGCGAATGGGTTCCGGTCCGGCTGACCTTCACAGACGACGAGGTGGGCGTCCAGGTCAACGACCAGACCTTCAAGGGCAAGCATCCCAGCCTCGGCAAGGACAAGACCTCACTCGACCTGCTCGTCTTCGGGGCCACCGCCGGCTTCCGTAACGTGCGCGTCGCCCAATAATTCCATGCGTCTCCTCGCCAGCCTCCTCCTCGTCGCCTCGCTGAGCGCCGAGACCGGCGCCGACCGTAAAGTCGTCCTCGGCCTCGTGGACACCTGCGCCCAAGCCCCGCAGACCTTCGAAGCCGAAGGCTTCAAAGCCGACGGACAAGTCCGGGCGATCTTCTACGACACCCTGCCCTATAAAGGAAAGCCTACCCGCGTCTTCGCCTGGATCGGCCTCCCCGCCAAACGTGAAGGCAAAGTCCCCGGCATCGTCCTCGTCCACGGGGGCGGCGGGACGGCCTACAAGGAGTGGGTCCAGAAATGGAACGCCCAAGGCTTCGCGGCCATCAGCATCGCGGTCGAAGGCCAGACCGACGTCGACGAGAAGAAGGAAGCCAAAGGCCGGCCCGTCTGGGCACGCCACGCCTTCTCCGGCCCTGCCCGCGACGGCACCTTCGCGGACACCAAGCTCCCGCTGAAAGAGCAGTGGATGTATCACGCGCTCGCCGATACGATGCTGGCGAACTCGCTCCTGCGTTCCCTGCCCGAAGTCGACGCCAACAAGATCGGCGTGATGGGCGTCTCCTGGGGCGGGGTGATCACCAGCACCGTCATCGGGCTCGACGCACGTTTCGCCTTCGGCATCCCGACTTACGGCTGCGGCCATCTCTTCGACGCCGAGAACCATTGGGGCCGGGCATTGCATGACAACGAGGGCTATCAACAGGTCTGGGACGGCATGAATTACGCCGACCGCGTGAAGATGCCGGTGCTCTGGCTCTCCTGGCCGCAGGACGCCCACTTCCCGCTCGGCTGCCAGGCCGAGCACTACCGCAAGATCCCCGGCCCC
>Ga0209229_10000217_pt1 | contig 22715 bp, 42 predicted proteins | sample SanBayMetagenome_FD_187466 | JGI IMG/M metagenome (GOLD analysis project Ga0209229, IMG submission 187466) | Freshwater and sediment microbial communities from dead zone in Sandusky Bay, Ohio, USA (SPAdes) (version 2) | ecosystem: Environmental > Aquatic > Freshwater > Lentic > Sediment... | reverse complement strand
TGTGGTCATTCGGTACACCACTAACAATGGAGAAGCGTAACTCAGCAGCTCTACAGAACTGTGCTGTTGTATCTACAAAGGACCTAGACAAGAACGATCCAGGAGCATTGTTTGCTTGGGTCATGGACGCTTTGATGCTAGGCATTGGTGTTGGCTTTGATACACTAGGACAGGATAAGAATTTCCAAATCTATGCCCCTACAGAACCAGCAGTGTCTTTTCAAATCCCAGACGACCGTGAGGGTTGGGTAGAATCTACTCGCCTACTGATCAACTCATTCCTACGACCTAACCAGCCAGTGCAGGAATTTGACTACTCTTTGATCAGACCTTACGGTGCACCAATCAAGGGATTTGGTGGAACCGCTTCTGGTCCAGACCCACTAATCAAGATGCACGACACTATCCGCCAGGCTATTGGTTCACGTGCAGGAGAAAAATTTGACTCACGTGCAATCGTAGACATTATTAACCTTATTGGTACTTGTGTTGTTGCAGGTAACGTTCGCCGTTCTGCTACCCTAGCACTAGGCGTAGATGGGGACGAGGACTTCCTCAACCTAAAGAACGCTGAGGTATTCCCAGAGCGTAATTCATACGACCCTGAGAAGCCAGGATGGGCATGGATGTCTAACAATTCTATTTCAGCAAGCGTTGGAATGGACTACTCAAAGTATGTAGACCGCATTGCAGACAACGGAGAGCCAGGTTTTATCTGGCTAGACGTTGCACGTAACTATGGTCGCTTGGCAGATCCAGCAGATGGTGCAGACTACCGTGTAGTAGGCTTTAACCCATGTGCAGAGCAGCCACTAGAGTCATATGAACTATGTACTCTAGTTGAGGTTCACCTAAACCGTCACGAGAGCAAGGAAGACTTCCTACGCACTCTAAAGTTTGCCTACTTGTATGGTAAGACTGTTACACTTCTTCCTACACACTGGCAACAGACCAACGGTATTATGCAACGCAACCGTCGTATCGGAACCTCGCTAACAGGTATCGCATCATTCTCTGACGAGCATGGTCTACCTACTACTCGTGAGTGGATGGACGAGGGATACAACAAGATCCGTTTCTATGACAAGAAGTATTCAGAGTGGCTATGTGTTCGTGAGTCAATTCGTGTAACCACAGTCAAGCCATCTGGATCAGTATCTATCCTATCTGGTGCTACTCCTGGTGTTCACTGGGGACCAGGTGGAAAGTTCTACCTACGTGCTATCCGCTTTGGTAAGTCAGACCCAATGCTACACTTGTTCAAGGCAGCAGGGTACAAGATTGAAGATGACCTAGTATCAGCAGGAACATCTGTAGTCTACTTCCCAATCGCATCTGGACAGAAGAGGGCAGAAAAGGGCGTAACTCTATTTGAGAAGATGGCTCTAGCAGCAACTGCACAGAAGTACTGGTCAGACAATGGTGTATCTGTAACCCTATCATTCGATAAGGAAACAGAGAAGCAGCACGTAGCATCAGTTCTCAACATGTATGAGGGTCAGTTGAAGGCGGTATCATTCTTGCCAATGGGTAACACAGTGTATCCACAGCAGCCTTATACAGAGATTACAGAAGATGAATATGACTACCACATTGGACGCATTGCAAAGATTGACTTCTCTGCAATCTATGACGGTGTAGACAATCTTGAAGCAATGGGTGAGGCATACTGCACCACCGATTACTGTGAGATTAAGATCGCTGACAAGGACGTGAAGTAATGAAAGAACTAATTCATTTCTCTGCTACTTGGTGCCAGCCTTGCAAAACTATGGAACCAACCATTACAAAATTTCTAGATGAAAATCCTGAAATTGTTTATACAAAATATGATGCAGACACAGACACAGATTTCTTTGTTGAATATGGAATTACTGGTGTCCCTGCATTTATTGTGAGACAAGATGGAGAAGTAAAGAATCAACACAAGGGCGTTGCAAATGCCCAAAAGTTTGCCTCTCTATTCGAATAAATTGGCAATATAGGATGGGGGTGTCTTCGGACACCCCTTTTCTTATGGTAAACAATGTTATAATTGTTTTGTTAGTCTTAATGGCTAACGAGGAGACCCAAAAATTAAAACCCAAAGATTGTTTTTAGCAATACTATTAGCTTTCGGATCCCTGCTTGTTTCTGGTGTGGCACTAGCCCAATCTAAAGAAGAATACACAGCCCAAGTAGAAGCCGCCGAGGACAGAGTTGATGCTGCTCAGGAAGCCCTACAAAGGGCACAGACGGCCTATGACGAGGCTTTGGATACAGAGGTATCCCTTAATTCTCAAATTGCTCAGGCAGAGCAGAACCTACAGGCTGCTCAGTATGCCTACGACCAATCCCTGATACCAGATGCATCTTGGCAAAGGCCAACAGTAGAAGAAACTTACACGGTAGACGTGCCATACACAATTCAGGTTCCCTATGTGGTACAAGAGGCACAGACCATTCAGGTGCCAACCACAAGCATTGTTGAGACCACAACGGTAGTTCCAACAACAACCTATACAATGGTTGGCGGTATTACAGCAGATGTCTTTAATAGGCTAGGCTACAACAATGCTCCACCACTACCTTCCTCATCAGAAACGCCATATGCAACATCAAGTGTTTCTCAAATTGACTTTCAATGGGGAGGTGGTTTTGTAATGAATACCAATCTTCACGAAGATGTCATTGTTAGGTTTACTGGAAACTTGATGGTTCCTGCAGATGACTATTACTACTTTTATGCACCAGCAGACGATGGAGTAATTTTAAACATCGCTGGTATGGGAGTAATTTCTGATTGGTACGACAAGGGTGGCGGTGGATCTATTTCTCAACCAGTATGGATTAGAGCAGGAATACTTTATCCATTTACTTTTTACTATTATGAAAACGGTGGAGGTGCATGGGTTCAGTTTAATGTTATGACTGCTAATTCTACATGGCAAATAGTTCCAGCATCTTGGCTCGGTAGTCAGCCACAAGCGGTAACCACATACGAAACTGTAACTACTTCTACAGAAGTCATCACTTATAACGATCAGGTTGTTTACAATGATGTAACTTATTACAGAGATGAAACTGCATATAGGCAAGAAGAAAGAACTAGAATAGTTCCTGATGCCAATGCTGTGCAACCAATGATTAAGGATGCATCTTTGTTACCAGATATAACTGATGCACAAAATAATTTAGATAGTCTTAATGCAAGCAAGATTCAAAACTCAGGTATAATTGAATCAACATCTAATGATGTAACAATTGCACAAGAGGAGTTACGTGTCTCTCAACAAGAATTGGAAGCCATTCCACCATTCAGAGAGCCAACACCTACGCCTTCGGAGACCGAGAGCACTCCTGAAGAGCCAACAGAACCTGAGCCAGAACCGCTACCAGAACCAGAGCAAACAGAAACCCCAGAACCAGAATCAGAATCTGAGTTACTAGAACAAGAAGCTGTTGCTGAGATTGAAACTCTTACAGAGATTGAGCCAGAAGAACTTACAGAAGCACAGGCAGAACAACTAACAGCAGCAGCCATGGTTGTTTTTGAAACTGCAGAGCGAGGCTCTGAAGCATACAATCAAGCACTTGAAGCACTAGCAATTGTAGCGGTCGCAGACGATCCAAAACTTCCAGAAGAACTCGCAGCCATTCCTGGTGCTGCAGCAGTTCTTGAAACATTCAACGCTCTTGGTAACGTGGGTGCAGACATGTCTCCACAAGTTCGTAAAGAAGCAGAGCAGACTGTTGTTGCATCTGTTATCGCAGTAGGAGCGGCAGTTAGTGCAGCTTCAACTGCAACACTGGCAGCAGCATCAGCACCAGCCGCAGGTGGCGGAACAATTAGGAAGGTGAATTAAATGAAGAAATTTATAAACGATATTCTTGGTCAAGTTTGGACACTACTAGGTATGTTTGTTGCTTGGGTAGTTCTAGAAGGATCTGCCAAGACAATTGTTGGATATTGTATCATTGGAACTTTGGGCCTATGGACATTAACATATCCGCTAAGAAATTCAAAGGAAGGAGATGAGTAATATGGTAAAAAGAGTCGCAGACATCTTTGCCAGAATGATTGCTGTTTTTGTAATCTCAGCTCTTGGAGTTCTTGGAGCTGGAGCTATTGCAGGGGTAGAGGTTCTTCAGGCAGTTTTGATGGCAGGATTGCTAGGTGTGGCAAGAGTCCTAGAAGACCTAGCCAAGTCATTCTTGCAAGATGGCAAGCTTACTGATTCTGAGATCAATGCCGCATTCCGTAAGGAACACAGCAGGGCAGAAGAAGAAGGCAATAATTAGGTTGACAGACCCCTCTATTTTTGATATACTGTACAGGTAAACAAATTTAGAGGGGTTTTCCTATGTCTACTAAAGCAGTAAAATATCCAAAAATGCCTACCAAGGTAAAGATCGGTACACAAAACTGGACCGTCATTGAGCGTTCATCAAACATGGACGATGCCCTATCTAGTTCGGCATACGGCTATACGCTTACTCGCAGCTCAACAATCATCATTGATGCTGATGCACCACCAAGTCGTAAGCGACAGACACTGCTACACGAATTGCTACATGCTATTCGATATTCTATGGGCAACCAGACCATTCCATCATCCAGTGACGACGAATCAAAGACTACAGATGCATGGGAACATTACTTTATTGGAATTTACGAAGAAGGTGTACTTGCAATCCTGCGAGACAATCCACTAGTAACAGCATATCTATTGAGCGAGGAATAAGATGTCAGAAAAAGCTGAGGACGTAACTGCTATGCACGAAAACATGACTGCCATGTATGAGTGGCTTGAGATTGGGATTAAGAATGGCTGGGTGTCAGAATCATTTTGCTATACGCATGATGGTGACCCATACATGACAGAAGAAGAGCAACAGGAATGGGAAGAGGGCGGAGATCCGTGTTCGCCTGTTCTTAAAATTTTAGTGTAATGTCAAACATATTTTTAAGTGGTCCATTCGATTACAAAGGTGAAGGATGGGGTTATGCTCACTACTCCTATGGATTTGCCATGGATTCTTTTTACAATACCATCAAAGAAACAGAGAATGTTTTCAACACTTTTGCCTATCCATTTAGAATTGGTGCAATAAAAGCTCAAATAAAAAATAAAAAGAATCCTGTTGGAATATCTTTCTTGCCACCAGACGTATCTTTAAGGGTTCCAGGATTTAAAAACATATGCGTTTTTGCATGGGAGTTTGACAAATTGCCAGAAAAGAGTGCTGAGGCCAATGGAATCTTTAAGAAAAACTATGTGTCTGCCTTGCACAAGTACGACTCAGTAATCACGCTGTCTTCATATTCTCAGAAAACTTTGAGTGACTATGGCATTAAGTCTCACGTTCTTCCGTCAGCGGTATCACAGAAAGCCGTAGATGAAGGAGAAGACATTGGTGATCTAAAGTGCTATAGTCTAAATACATTAACAGACTCATACAAGACAGACAAGCATACGACACTAAAAGAAGTTCTTGATAAAAGTTCTTACGACAATAGGTTCTTATATGTTTTGAATCCACATGACATTAGAAAAAACTTTGGCAACCTTGTTACTGCATTTGTAAAGTTTCGTGAAGACTACCCAGATGCCGTTCTGATCCTTAAGATGACTGCACAGGGAAATCTAACTAAGCTACAAGAAACCGCATTCCGCAGAGAGTTCCCCTCGTTTCCAGAAACGGTATTCAAGAACGTATACTTTATACCAGCCAAACTTAGCGATAGCAAACTACAGATGCTAATGAACTCCTGCCAGCACTATGTTTCACCAAGTAGAGCAGAAGGACAGAACCTGCCACTATGCGAAGCAATGCTGTCTGATATGATATGCATCACGCCAGATCACACATCAATGAGTGATTATGTTACTAACGATTCTGCAATCATCCTGGACTCCAACATCTGGACGATTGATGAAACAACTCACAAGTATAGAGACTTCTGGGGATTTTCGTGGTATAACGTAGGAGAGCAAACCATTCTTGACGCACTCCACAAAGCCATGTCATTGACAAAAGAAGAGAAGGATGCTATGATTGTAAAAGCAAAAAGTAACGTATCAAACTTCTGTTCACCAGAAGCAGTTCTAGAAAAGTGGCAACAAATAAAGTTGCAATTAAAACTAGACTAAGGTATAATTGAATAACCTTCCTTCTTAGCTCAGAGGCAGAGCAGAGAGCTGTTAACTCTAAGGTCCCTGGTTCGATCCCAGGAGGAGGAGCTAATGGTGTGGCCCATACCACTCTCGTGGGTAAGAGATAAAAATGGGCAATGCGTATGTTGCATAGTGGTAGTGCCCTATCCTTCCAAGTTAGAGGTGCAGGTTCGATTCCTGTCATACGCTCTGAGGCACCCTAGCATCACTCAACGATATTTCACTGGGTGCCTCTCCTGGTCTGTTAGCTCAGTTGGTTAGAGCACCACCCTGTCACGGTGGGGGTCGTGGGTTCAAGTCCCATACAGATCGCTGGTAGCAATATCAATGCCTCCTTAGCTCAGTGGTAGAGCAACGCACTTGTAATGCGTAGGTCGTCAGTTCAATCCTGACAGGTGGCTCTAAGTGGTATAATTGATTGAGGAGGTCATATACATGGCTAAAGCACAACTACCAATTGACGGTAAACTCGGAAAAGATTTTAAAGTCACATCACTAATGGGTATGAGAATTCACCCTGTAACAAAAGAAAAGAAGCATCACAATGGGACTGACATCTGGTCGTCTCACGAACCTTGCTGGATTGAGGCACCGTATGACGGTGTCGTTCTGGAATCAAAGAAGTCAACAAGTCCAGGCGGAGGTTTTGGAAACTACGTAATCTTGCTACACAAGATCGGCGGCAAGCAGTACACAACCCTATACGCACACATGCAAGATGGAACAGTTAAGGTTAAGAAGGGCCAGAAGGTTGAGGCAGGAACTCCACTAGGCAAGATGGGCACAACTGGTATGTCTACTGGTAAGCACTTGCACTGGGAACTTCGTCTTGGTAAGCAGCATATCTGGGACAAGATGGGCAAGAACTACATCGAACCAATCGCATTCTTTAAGGCACTCATTGCACAGGAAGCAGCGATCGCTACCGCAGGTGTTGTAGCAACTGATGAAGATCCAGTAGCACCAGCACCAACACACGGAGCAAAGCCAGCACCATTACCAAAGCCTGTAGTTGCACCTGCTACTCCAGTAAAGCCAGAATTAAAGGCTAACATTAAGAAGGGTTCTAAGAATGGTCTTGTTACTTATCTACAGAACTCTCTAAAAGTCGTTGGCGACACTCCAGGGGTATTCGGAGACAAGACTCACGCTGCGGTGGTAGCACTACAAAAGAAACATAAACTAACTGCAGACGGTATAGTTGGTCCACTGACATGGGGAAAGGTTAAGTAATGTCAGATTCAAAAAAGCGTAGTTTCATAAAGACAGCAAGTTGGGAAACATTTCACCTTGTTGGAGTAGCAGGAGTAATCTACTTGTTTACTGGAGAGTGGGAGTATGCCACTTGGGGTGCACTACTTTACATTGGCTGGGAAGCAATTGGATATTTTATCCACGAGCGTCTATGGGCTAAGTTTGGCAAGAAGGTTAGCTAATGCCAACCTACGAATATGTATGCAGAGAATGCGAGATTACTCTTATTGAGAAAAGAAGCATTCACGATCCATCACCAGACCACGTTTGCGAAAAGTGTGGGTATAGAATGACACAGGTTGTGGGTAACCTTGGCATTCAATTCAAGGGTAGCGGATTCTACAGAACGGATAAGTAATGGTAGAGACAAAAGAGTGGGTACTTGCCGTCTCTGATCGATGTGACGTATGCGGCTCACAGGCATATGTTCAAGTCAAGGGCGTGTCGGGCGATATTTTATTTTGTGGGCATCATTACGACATTTCAAACAATGACAAACTCAAGGCATTCGCATTTGAGGTAGTTGATGAACGTGAACGCCTTATTGAAAACAGGCTAAAAGGAGATAATTAAATGTACGAATATTTTGTAAAAGAAGTAACCAGCGTAGTAGATGGGGATACCATTGACGTTGTAATTGATCTAGGATTTGACATTAGCTTTACCTCACGTGTTCGCTTGGCTGGTATTGATACCCCAGAGTCACGCACCAAGGACAAAGCAGAAAAGGCACTAGGCCTTGAGTCTAAGAAGTATTTGGCAGACCGTATCAAGGCCGCTAAGAATGTTGTAATCAAGACTGAGAAGATGGACTCATCGGAAAAGTACGGTCGCATTCTCGGATGGCTATACCTGGATGGCGAGGGTAACTCAATCAACCATGAGATGATTGAAAAGGGTTATGCTTGGGGATACCTTGGTGACACTAAGGTAAAAGACTTTGACGCACTTGCTAAAGCCAGAGCAAAATCTGCAAAATAGTTTATATATAAGTGAAAAACAGTCCAAGTAGCAGTGAAAATTAGTCAATCTAAATGGTATAATTAGTCTGGGTGATTGTTATGGATACATTTTTAATTGTGGCTATGCCTATCTTGGCAACCATTTATATTCACGCACTGATCAAAAGGCTGGATAGCAAGGGTAAAAAGAAACCCTCATTCATTAAAAGGCAAAGTGATAACGTTATCATGTTTAATGACCGTATCGACAAGATTCTAGAAGAGCCAAAGATGCCAAAGACACAGGCCATGCAGCATGTGGACAAGCACACCCTTCGTGCCATCGTGGTTGATGACAACATGTACTGGATAATTAACAATGCATTCTATGTTGCAGACATAGTAGATGGAAATGTTGAAGAAAATACTACAAGATTAGTTGACACAATGACTATGGATAAGGTACAATTAGATAAGATAATGTTTATTGTTGAAAAACTTAGGGAAGGTGACTAACATGATCATAGCTATTCAGGGAACTAAAGAGTTCGGTGACTATGCTGTTTTCTTGAGAGCAATGGGGACAGCAATGTCCACCCTACAGGAACAAGACAGAGAAGTTTTGATATACTCTGCAGGTCCATATCAAATTAATGCTATGGCCCAAGAGTTTACAAATATTTCAGAACGTAGTCTTAAAGCACGTGGAATCAAAATTAAATTTAATAAGATTCCACCAAGTTGGATAGAAAAAAATATTCACGACATCGGGTATTTTGCATTCTTCAGCAAGCCAAAAGAGCCAGTATCAAAGCTGGTTGATCTTGCAGATGCTAAAAATATCGAAGTCGGAGTATACAGATACTAGTATGGGAGAGATTGTGTTAATCAATTCACTAGAACAAATGGAAGAGATTGTCAAGAATAATGACAGCCTTGCATGGGATGGCTGGACAGTCATCGAAAATAGGACCAGAGAAAACGGAGCAATGTCGAAAGACGGTGCGTTTGTTGGTGGAAAGTGGATCGTACAGAAGCGTTACGATGCAACTACCAGTGGTTGGGAGATTCCACATAAGTTCATGAGGTAACCATGAACAACGATGATTGGAAAGAAGAAGCAAGCTGCAAGGGCTTCGACACAGAACTTTTCTTTGACAAGTATGAAGAAGATCTAGAACTTAGACCAGCAATTGACGAGCTATGTTTTCACTGCCCTGTTGTAAAGCAATGTTTTGCAGTTGGCATTTCTCAAAAAGCAATTGGTGTTCACGGAGGAGTCTACATGGAGAATGGAAAAATCTCTAGAGAGTTTAACAAGCACAGATCGAAGGCTGACTGGGGTATCGTTTGGAAAAACCTTACAATGGACACAAGTGGGCAGGACAAGGAATAGATATGTATACAGATGCTATGAAAACTGCTGTGCATTCTCTGGACGGTACAGGGCCAAAAGGCTTTTACCTACAAATTATTGACAACGATCACTTCCTAACGGTAAAGGCCAGCGAGAAACAGTTTATGCAGTTGCTAGATGAAGACAAGAGACATGCCATTGAATACATGGTAAAAGTAAAGAATGCCCTAGAAATGAATGGGGCAATCGTTTTGCTAGTACGAGAAGGCGGAGAAGACGTATGATATTTGAAATAATTTCAGGAACAACCCTGGTTGTAATAATGACGGCACTCTTCATTAACAATAGAAAGTTAAAGAAAGAGGGCGACAGCCTTGCGGTCCTGTTGGTTGAAGAACACTTCAAGATGCAGAAGCAAAAGGCGGAACTTGAAGAGATGGCAAACTTAGCACCAATAGACACAAACGATGGTTTTGTAAAGTTCCTGTCTCAGTCAAGAGAATGGGCATACAACTACATTGATGTTGTCCAAGAGAAGTTCACAGAGTTTGATGTACTAATGTCTGTTAGTTTAGAAAAGAGTACATTAAGCGAAGATGAAATCAAAGAGCTTTCTACGGCATACCTAACTCTAAAGCAGAGCGTTATGCCAGAGAATGATAAAATGCCTAACGAGTAGGCATTAAACAAGGAGAAAACAAAATGAACAACGAACAAATCAAAGCAATGCTTGCCTCATACGGACGATCAGTTCTGTCTGCTGCTGCAGCACTATATCTTGCTGGAGTTACAGACCCACTAGATCTTCTATGGGCATTGGCTGCTGCTGTTTTGCCAGTAGCACTGAGAGCCATTAATCCAAAGGATAAGGCTTTTGGAAGAGCACCAAGCGTTGAAGAAGTAACAGTTGCTCTTAGCACCGCTAACGTTGCAGATGGCAAGAAGCTTGCAGCTAAGGCTACAAAGCCAGCAGCTAAGAAGCCAGCACCAAAAACAAAGAAGTAGAAAATCAAAAAGATAGCCAGGGGAAACCCTGGCTTTTCTTTTATCTAAAAGTCTTCGTGATAGATCTTGGCTGTATGGATAATATAAATTTTATCATAGCCAAGCTTCTGAAAGTTCTGGCAGACAACCACGGTATCACAATCAAAATCATTAGTCACAGTATTTCTCCATCCATACCTAGCACCATCTCTAAACGCTTGTGCCTTATATAAACAGACACCATTCGATGTTGCGTAGTACTTGTCATAAGGCTTAGATGTAAAGTCATACTTCCTGACCTCTTCATGGTTATTAAAATATGGAGTCTTGCGAGTAGCCCAACTATCATAGACAGGATGATTGTTTACTGTCAATCCAGATACGATATCAAAATCTGGTTCTAGGCTCTTAAACTCTAGAATTTGTTTTATTACACTCATGTCGAATCTCATATCACTTTCGATCATCATAACGTAGTCTGCTCTCTGTAAAAAGTCCTTGGCATCCAAGGCTCTGTTTCTAGCCTCAGAAAGATTCTTAACTCTTTGGGCTAGCTTTACAGAGCCAAAGTCACGAGTTCGTAATCTCTCAGACTTGAACTCAAAGTCTGAAAAGAATGACCAGTCCTTCGCCCTGATCAAATCTGGTGTGCCATCTGTAGAGTCGTTCTCGTAAAGCGACATAACGAACTCATATTTTGGGAAGGTATTGACCATTTCCTTAAGCTGATCGTAATACCTATCTATGTACCTTGCCTCATTCCTAATAATAGAATAGACAAAGATTACTGGTTTTTGCATAAAATCCTTTTCTGTTGTAAACCATTATATCATCTGCTATAATATATGTATGCCATATAAAGTAGGAGAAAAGGGATCGTACGGTTGCTCAGGCTACCCTGCCCTTAAAGATGATGGAACCGTAATGGGTTGCCACACCACAAGAGAAGAAGCAGCAAATCAAATTTATGCTATCAATCAGTCCGAGGGAAACATCGGCAAGCAGGCTGCTGATATTAAAGAGGGCGACTATGTAATGGGAATGACCTCAGAGGGAATGGCTCACGGACTTGTTGAGCACATCATGTGGGAAGGTGGCACACTTGGAACTCCTGGCACAGAGTATGCCATAGAGTCTATGCCACCAGAAAACCCAGCAATGTCTGTAAGACTTTATGAATATGAAGAAGAAGACGAGTCTTGGGAAGCAACAGCATACAGCATTGGAATGATGTATCAAGACGCTACAAGATTAGAATCTTTGGAAGGACACAAAATGCCAGAAGGCGAGTATGAAGAAGACGAAATGGAGTCAATGCTCAAGGCTGACACATACACACCTACTTCTGGAATGAAAGCAGCAGCAAGACGTGCATTGAAATGGAAAGAAGAAGGCAAGGCGACTGGTGCAGGAACTCCTGTAGGCTGGGGACGTGCCTCTGACATTGTGGCAGGTCGCTCAATGTCAATCAGTGTTGTTCGTAGAATGTTCTCATTCTTCTCACGTCACGAAGTTGACAAAAAAGGTAAAGATTTTAACAACACAAGCAATCCATCTAATGGTCGCATTATGTGGGATGCATGGGGCGGAGACGCAGGATTCTCTTGGTCACGTGGCATTGTAAATAGGATGAAAGACAAAGCCCTTTTTGCAGATTTTGGAAAAGACTTCACAAGATCAGTCAGCATGACAGACATCTTCAAGGCTATTGGAGTTGGCTCTATGGTTTCTTGGAATTCTTCTGGCGGTAGAGCAGAGGGCAAGATTACCAGAATCATTCGCAATGGAAGCTATGACGTTCCTGGAACAGAAGTTACTGTAAACGGAACACCAGAAGACCCAGCAGCAGTCATCAGACTATACCGTGATGGCGAACCAACAGATGTTATTGTTGCACACAAACTAAAAACCCTAAGAGCAAAATAATGAAGGTTGCACTAATCACTGGCATCACAGGCCAGGACGGATCATACCTTGCCGAGCTGCTTCTTAACATTGGCTACCAGGTCCACGGTATCGTAAGAAGGTCATCTACTGACAACCTTGTTAGACTTAAGGACGTACTTACAAATGATAACCTATTTCTTCACCAAGGTGACCTAACAGATTCTGCATCAATAACAAACCTAATTAAGTTGATCGAACCAGATGAGATTTATAATCTTGGTGCACAAAGCCACGTACAGGTATCGTTTGACACAGCAGAGTTCACAGCAGACACAGACGCTCTTGGTGCACTACGCATCCTTGAGGCCATTAGAATTCTAGGTCTTAAGGACAAGACCAAGTTCTATCAGGCATCTACATCTGAGATGTTTGGCAAGGTACAGGAAGTTCCACAGAAGGAAACTACACCATTCTATCCAAGATCACCATATGGAGTAGCCAAACTATACGCACACTGGATTACAAAGAACTATCGTGAATCTTATGGTATGTTTGCTACCAGCGGAATTCTGTTTAACCACGAGTCACCTAAGCGTGGTGCTAACTTTGTGACAAGCAAGATTGTTTTGTCTCTCAATGCTATTAAGAATTACAAGATGGACACCCTTGAACTTGGAAACCTAGATGCACTTCGTGACTGGGGACACGCCAAAGACTTCGTATACGCCATGTGGCTAATGCTACAGGCAGACCAGCCAGATGATTATGTCATTGCTACAGGAGAGCAGCACTCGGTTCGTGAGTTTGTGGAGATTGCTGCTAAGTACTACGGCTTTGACATTGAGTGGCAGGGTACTGGAGTAGACGAGATCGGTATTGACAGGAACACAGGTAGAACCATCGTAAAGGTAAACCCTAAGTTCTTTAGACCAGCAGAAGTGGAGACCCTTCTAGGAGACCCTAGCAAGGCTGTTAATAATCTTGGCTGGTTCCGCAAGCGTTCATTCGCTGACCTTGTAGAAGACATGTGCGAGAATGCACCAAAGATCTTCCCAAATTATTCAGCAGAATAACTTGCTTTCAGAAGCTATCTTTGATACAATTGATATCTAAGGTCCCATAGTTTATCGGTTAGAACGCTGCCCTTTCACGGCGGTGGGAGGGGTTCGATTCCCCTTGGGACTGCCAATCCCCTTTGGTGTAATTGGCAACACTACAGTTTTTGGTGCTGTCGTTCTAGGTTCGAATCCTGGTGGGGGAGCAGAGAGGAATAGATGAGCAAACCAGATTGGGCAGAACGCCTACAAAAAACGTTCAAGAAGAAATACCAGCAAGGATTTGACGAAGGTTATTCCAAGGGGTATGCAGAAGGATTTGCGGATGGATCAAGAAAAGCCATCAATGAGTCACGCAAAGTATTCGTAAAAAGAATACAAAAGGAATTGACTTCCTTGCCAGAAAATGGTAAGATTGAATATAGAAAAGGCCTTCAAATGGCTATCGAACTAATCAACAGGAGAAAATAATGATTAAACCTTTAGAAGATAAGATTGTTGTAAAGCCAATCGTTGAAGCAGAAAAAACTTCAGCATCGGGACTTATCATTCAGACACTAGATAAAGAAAAGCCAACAGAGGGTGTCGTAATCGCTGTTGGGTCTGGTGCAACATTTGCAGACGGAACCAAGATGACCATTGACCTTAAGAAAGGTGACAAGGTTATCTATTCTAAGTACAGCGGTACAGAGATTGAGCACCAGGGTCAGAACCTAGTGATCCTTCCTTACCGTGACATCTTTGCAGTAATTGTAGATGATGCGGTGAAGTCAAATGATTAACCTTGACCTTGATAACCTAACTCCAGAACAGGAGATTGTAGTTGCATCCCTAGTTCGTGAGGGAATGCTTACAGCATACGATAAACTAATCTCTATTTTTGTTAAAGAGTTTAACGAAACAGCAACAGAAGATCCTCACTTTGCATACTACTCTAAGCACGTAATTCAAACTATTCAAGAACTTATTGAAGAAGCTAAATCAATCTAATGGAAATAGGAAACCAAATTAATGTCTTGGATAAAGGATACGTACGTCTTGTTGACACTCTTGGTAGTGATCTATCTGTTGTCAACGCTGCTCGTGTATCGTACGATAAAGAGTCTGAAGTCTTTACCGAGAAAGACTCAAAGCTCATTGGCTTTCTTATTCGTGAAGGGCACACGTCGCCATTCCGCCACGCAGCACTCACATTTGAAGTCTACGCACCACTCTTCGTCGCAAGACAATGGTGGAAATACGCAGTAGGCTCTACCCATATAGATGATCAAAATGGTTGGAATGAGTCTTCTCGTAGATACATTACAGAAGAAGAAGAGTTTTATGTGCCATCTGCATCGTCTTGGAGAAGCAAGCCAGAGAATAGCAAGCAGGGTAGCGGAGAACCAATTCACTTTAGCCTTGGTTACCACTACACTAATAAGCTAAATGAAGTCATTGACCAGAATGTTGCTCTTTATCATGAAGCAATGAAGGATAATGTAGCACCAGAGATTGCACGTCTATTCCTACCTGCATATGGAATGTATGTGCGTTGGCGTTGGACTGTATCTCTACAGGGTGTAATGACATTCCTTGACCAGCGACTAGAGCACGATGCACAAAAAGAAATTCAGGACTATGCTTTGGCAGTCAAAGACCTAGCCCATGGTGCATTCCCAGAGACATTTAAGGCGATTCATAAATGATTATTGGTCTAAGTGGTTATGCACAGGTAGGCAAAGACACAGTTGCAAACCACCTTGTTGAAAACTATGGCTTTGTAAAGGTATCCTTTGCTGACCCTATCCGTGAAGCACTATACAGACTTGATCCTAGAATTCGTATAGATGAATTTAATGGAGCATCTCTTGCTAGTGCTGTAGACCACATGGGTTGGGAAGAAGTAAAGCGTCTCTCTAGTGATGCTAGAGAGTTGCTTCAGCGTCTCGGGACAGAGGTAGGCCGTGAAATGTTTGGTGCAGACTTCTGGGTAAACCAGGGACTGCTAAGAGCCAAGGAGCATGGAAACGTAGTCTTCGCTGACGTTCGCTATCGTAATGAAGCAGAGGCCATTAAGAAGCATGGTGGACAGGTATGGCGTATATCAAAGCAGGGTCATGGTCCAGTCAATGGACATGGCTCAGAAACAGACTTAGACAACTATGAGTTTAACTATCAAATATCTAATGACTTAGATGTAGAAGACTTGTATCGTGCTGTCAACAACGCAGGGGATTTTGGGGTATAATTAAGTATGAGTTATAAAGAAGATATCCTAAGACTTAGGGATGAAGGCAAGAGTTACCGAGAGATAGAAAAGATCTTGGGTTGCTCCAGAGGAACCATCTCGTATTATCTAGGCAATAAGGAAGAAGTAAAAATGGAAACAGCAAAGCCAGTAACGGCTATTCAGGAAAAGGCTAAGACCTATTCAGAAAACATTAGGCTAAAGAAGGCCTGCCAGCAGTGTAGCCAGTATCTACACTTCTCAGCATTGGAATACGTTAGCATTCCAGATCTTGATGGAACAATTGCAAAGATCGAAACACCAGAAGACTTTGTAGACTTTAAGAAGCAAATTAGCAATAGTTATGTACTATGCTCAAATTGCAATAAGCTCAGGCTATACAAAGAAGCAAACTCTTCAAAGCGTAAAGTCGATTAAATAGTTTCAGCCTCCATAGCTCAGTGGATAGAGCAGAGCACTTCTAATGCTAAGGCCGTAGGTTCAAGTCCTACTGGGGGTACTCATACTTGCATGGCTCAGGAAACATATCCTTTAGAACGCCATTAAGAATATTTAAAAATGATCCATCCTCGGATGATATGTAAGGTAGTTTTGAATTTAAAAAGTCGTGAGACCTCTGCGACATCTTGCTACCCCTAGAATATGTCTTTACATCTGGCATGTAATCTCCACCAATACCAGCCAGGTTGCCATACATTGATCTTGGCAAGCCTTTCTGCACAATAGTCTCACGAAGCTTTGTTCTGTTGAACGGCAAAGGAATGTGGATATCGTAATCCAATGGTTCCCATACCCCAGCCTTGACGAGGCTGCTATACGTTCTAGATAGCATTCTGTTGTAGGGGGAATTGGGAGCCAGTTCGTAATACTTAGTTATCTTATCTATCAACAACCCACCATGGTAAACAGGCACGGTATCCAAAGGCCTCGTAATAAAGAAGTCATCATTCATCATAATAAAGTCATCACTAATTTGATCCTCAAATGCTATATGATTAATAAGATTGTGTATGTTATTGAACTTGGAAGATACGTCAGGCACAGAGATAAAGTCCCCAGAATACCATCTAGGTTTGTATCCCACAAGCCACACACGGCTCTCTGGCAGGTTTTTAGATACAGATCGGAGCGAATACCTTAGCTCTTCGTTATCGCCTTTGCGGCATAGATAAACAATGTCCATGCTACTCGCAGATGTACGAGAAAGACATGTGGAACTTGTCTGAGGTTGTAAGGCCAACTGGACTATTGTGATCGAATGGTTCATCGGCAGCAGAACTCTTTATGTTCCAAATTGTAAAAGTAGAACTTCCGTCAGACAAGTGGCCCTTAATGCTGTAGTGGTCAACGCCTTGGTTCGTAATGTCGTGAACAGAACCACCATAAACATCTGTGTGATACTTGGATGGAAACGGCAAGGTAAGAGAATATTGTCCAGTACCAAAGTTAGAGACATTTGTAAACACAACATCAATCTGAACAATAACTAGATTGCCAATCTTAATATAACTTGCTGTTACAGGAGTATTTGTAAACGCTAGTCCAGTTCCAGACCAAACTGAATTGTAAGACTTAATCTCAGTGGTTAGTCCATCAGTGTTGCCAAAGGCTGGGTGGGTAAATCTGGCCATTAGAAGCCAGCCTCAAGGCTTGTTTGAATCACAGCAACGGATGATCCATTGATGTTAGACACAGCGTATAGAGAGTCCGATCCAGATAGTTCCCAAGAGATTGAGTGGTTAGGCATAATCCTAAAACCATAGTTAGATGTGGTTACACTTTCATTACCTACGTAAACGTATGCAGTTGCATTTACATTTTGAAGGGTAATGTCAACACCAGAGTGAATTCCAACAGGGCTAAGGCGAACAGCAATAGAGTCGCTAAGGGTGGTAAGTGCGTGTACAGTCATAAATTAATTATACAGCATTTTTATTCTGCTAATGCTTGATATGCCCAGTTAAGAACATCAACGGCGGTCTGATCGCCAGCCAAGTCTTTTTGAGCAAGAAGCATTCTCAACTTTTCAAAGAACACAATCCTTTGATATGCAACAGCAAGGTCAAATACCTGTTCGCTAGCAGGGCCAATAACATTAATTAGCCTGGTTAGCTCATATAGAATTTCTTCAGAATCCATTCTATAATTATAGCACTATTTGCATCTACTTAACGGTGGCGACTAACCTCAAAGCCTTTGCCTTTAGTGCACCAGATAGTGGTGTGTAATTGAGTCCAGAAGCCTTTGAAGGTGAGCAAGTGTTGATTAGATAGGTTAGAAACTTTCTTATTGCAGTTCCCTTAGCGTTGTTTGCTGAAGCAGTTGGTGCTAGGGCGTAGGTTACTAGTGAAGCGTTGTAACCACCACGAACAGCCTTCTTGTAGTCAATCTCAAGAATCCCATTTGAGCCTACCTTTTGAACAGATAGGAACACTGACGATGCCTTTACAGATGGCTTAACATACTGACCCAATGGGTTGCGAAGTGCAGCAAAAGGCAAACCCTTTGCAGCGACATCAGACAGGTCAGCATAGCCAATTGAGTTCTTGGTTGTAGCAACACCAGCAACCAAAAGTTGAGAGTTTGCTGCACCGCTACCTACTGGTGCAGACTGGCTTGAAGCGTTTGACCAAGCTCCGTTGTCTTTCCAACCAGAAGCACCATTACCACGAAGGTAGTTAGCAAAGTTCTGAGTTGTGCCAGAAGTATCCGAACGGTAGTAGACATTGATCTTTGTGTTAGGAAGTTTTGCCTTTGGATTTAGTGACTGAATAGCCTCGTCGTTCCAAGTTGTGTAACGGCCATTCATAATACCACCTAGAACTTTGGCGGTTAGGTTGAGTGAGCTAACGCCATCAACGTTGAACACGATAGCAATCGGACCACCAACTAGAGGAACATAGGTAAAGTTTTCTGGCTTCTTTGCTGTTGCAGCGTATGGAGAATCAGATGCCCCGAAGTCATATGTCCCAGTCAGAAAGTTGTTTCGTCCAGTCCCAGAACCAGTTGAAGCATAGGTGATAGTGTCAGTCTTGTATGCCTGAGCACAGGTGCTGATGATGCTGTTGGCAAAAGAAGATCCACCGCTAACGATAGATGTCTTTGCTTGAGCAGGAACAACCGAAGTTGAGACCATTCCTAGTGATAGGATGGTGGCAATGATGGCTACGCTAGTGCGTACCTTTGGGATAAATGAATTAGTCATGTATTAATTATAGGAATACTTTTTGTTAACTTGGTTAACAGAATCTAAACAAACAAAGAATTTTTCTGGGGGTAGACATGGGTGTCTTTCCAATGGTATAATTGTATCTATGAATAAGCGTAAAGTACAATTAGCCATTGCCCTGTTTATTTTGCCTCTGGCAGCAACTAATGTGGCATATGCAGAAACTCAGGACGTTGAGCAGGCAGTCGTAAAGACAGATGGCAGCGTCAAGTTTATGGAAAGCATAAAGCCAGTCTACACAAAGAAGACTTATCTTTCTGGAACAAAGCTAAAGAGCATTCTCTATTCGGTTGGTTTCCGTGGACAGGATCTCAGGGAAGCTTGGGGTACAGCCATGAAGGAATCTACAGGAAGACCAATGGCACACAATCGTAATAGCAATACAGGGGACAACTCATACGGTCTATTCCAAATCAACATGATTGGCTCACTAGGTCCAGCAAGGCTAAAGCAATTCGGTCTTAATGATAACAAAGACCTCTTTGATCCGTATGTCAATGCCAAGATTGCTTACGAGATGTCTAATGGTGGAAAGAACTGGTCTGCTTGGCATGGACTAACAGACAGGACAAAGTCCTGGATGAAAAAGTTTCCAAAATAAACTAAAGGAACATTATGGATTTTAACAACATAGCAAACATGAAACTCTCTGACTTCGAAAATTGGGGACAGGCAGAGTATAACAAGGGGTACAAGGCTGCCCTAGAGACAATGAGCAAACTTCTATCGGCAAAGATATGCGAAGACTTCAATGCTGACGGTGTGTGTGACCACCAACTCTGTGCACAAAACTTTGAGATCGCTAACGGTCTTGATAAGGCAATCGCCAATATATCATAGTGATAGATAAACCTAATGGATAATAACATTCACGGTACGCTTTCGGGGTATAGATGGCACACTCGTAAACAAAACGAGTTGCCCTGTGAACCTTGTCGAGATGCTATGAAGCATCACTGGAAAACGCAACGTGCCCTTCGTAATAAAGAAATTAACGTGCTTCGTAGAGCTTGGCGTAAGGCTCAGGGACTAAGGCATGACCGCTCTCACGGTAGATCAAGGGCGAGGAGCATGGGTCTAGAATATGGATATTACACTGACCAAGAAGTAATTGATTTATATGGAACAGATTGCCATATTTGTAATAAGCCTATTAACTTTGATGCACCTCGTCAATGTGGCAAGCCAGGATGGGAGTCTGGATTACAAATCGATCACATACACCCACTGTCTAAAGGCGGTTCGGATACGCTAGATAACGTAAGACCGTCGCATGGCTACTGCAACAACATAAAGAACGCTTCGATAGAATACCTACATAAGTTCGGGCGGTAAAAGTTCGGCGGTAAATAAGAGAACCAAAGCCTTGACACAAGGCCTATTCTCCTGTATACTGGTATAACCAACATCCCCACTATATAAAGGAATACCCATGTTAGTAGAACTAAAAACTGAAGGCTTTTCTGCCATCGTCCCATATCTCCAGACTCTTCCAGCCATGCTCGTAATGTCTGTATCCGCTACCAATAACCCTGCTGTCCAGATGAAGCGAACTATGGAGCTATTGAGGGATAACATTGCACCCGATATCGTAGAAGACTTTGAGCAACTAAACTCTATCCAGATGCAAGATCTTCTGAGCCAATGGCTTGACAATTCCCTCGTATAAGGGTATAATTAATATATAAAGTTTCCGTTAAACAAAGGACAAACATGCAAACTTTTCTTCCATTCAAATCATTTTATAACACCGCCCAAGCTTTAGACAATAAGCGTCTTAACAAGCAAATTCTAGAGTGCTACCAGATCCTCAAGGTACTATCATCGAACGACCCTAAAGCAGGATGGCGTAACCATCCAGCAGTCAAGATGTGGAAAGGCTTTGAGATGGGACTATACCAGTATGCTATGGTCATGATTGAAGAAGCCAACAAGCGTGGCATCAAGACAGAGAACAACCTTCGTAATCTACAGGAACTAAACGAGAGAGCATATCAGGACTGGGGTTATGGTATGCCTTTCTGGATGGACGACAAAAAGGTTATGGCACGTGTGACAACTACACACAAAGCAAACCTGTATCGTAAAGACCCAGACTACTACTTTGACTTCTCTACCGCCGTTGTTTCCAAGAACAATGAACCCTGCTGCGACCGCTGCCAGTACTACTGGGTTACTCACAAGCAGGCTGCATAATGAGAGAGCCAATCGACAAGAAGTTTAGTATCATGAACAAGCATGCCAGGCCAGAGCCAGGCATTGTCTACACCCTACCAGATGGTTCAACTACTATCTGGCTCAATGAGTATGTTGATGCTATTCTACAGGCAGATCGTGACCGCATCGTAAAGATACTTCTAGAGAATGCCAATGGCGACTACCAGAAGGTAATGGTAACGCCTAAACTTATAGCCCAGATCAAGGGTTCAAACAATAACCAGTAATGGTTCAATAAAAGGTTCAATTTAAGGAGAAATATGAGATGGACAAAGAGCAATATAACACAGACAATCTACCAGATGGGTTCAAAGATAGCTCAAATGGTGAATGAAACCAAGATAATCATTGCCAAGGTAGTTTTTTATGTTAGCCTAGTGGCTATCGGTATTGGCCTAGCAGGTATGCTTATCCTGTTCCTATACTGGCTACTATCTAATCCACAGGCATTCCAGTTCTTCGTAACCCTTATGGGTATGGGTGCGGTTGTCTTTATTCTTGGTCTGCTGTATGGTTGGACTGAGAAGTATCTAGAGAAAAAAGCGGTATACAGGAAGAAGCCATGATCAAAGTAGAGAACAACATGCTAGTACTAGACAATAGTTTTAGCAAGGAAGATGTCCTGGCTATTGATGAATTTGTACAGATAGCCAAGGAACAAGAACGTGAACGGATTATCAAACTGCTAGGGGTTTGGTGGGAAACTGACCAAGAACTTGAAGAACTTATAGACATTATTAGAGGAGAGAAATGAATCCAGCATATATCATATCCTACGCACTAGCGATTACCTATATTGCTACGATTGTGTACATTATGTTCATCTGGAACAGGGATGACCGTAAGTAGATGGTGATGCTCATCATAGACTCATCTATTGGTGAGAAGATATACACCCCTTACGAATGGCATAACCACTACAAGCAGGTCTTTAAGGTAAATAAGGTTCGCTATAAAATTTTGGGGGAATTTAAAACAAGCATCGTAATCCCTAGTATAAGATATAATTAATACATGAAAGACAAATACAGATATATGATATATCCAGATAGAACCTATGTCCTGACATTTGAGTTTGGATCAATAGAAGTTAGTGGTGAAGATATCCATGCTATGTTCCGTAGAGGTGCATTGCTAGACACTATTCTTGATAACTTATCCACAGATGATGACTATCTTGACATAGGCGAATTATAAGGGATAGACCCCCATTTTTACACAAAGTTATGGCTACGCCTAGGTCATCTTTACGATGACTTATCCACAGAAATAGCCTAGTTATCCACAGATAAATCTTACTAAAAATAGTTTTTGATCGTGTGTAGATAGTGTTTGGAGATGTGTATGGGTAATAGAGCACATTAATAACAGGCTTCGTAATCATTTTCCCCCATATCCCCCTA
>Ga0209229_10000215_pt1 | contig 22756 bp, 13 predicted proteins | sample SanBayMetagenome_FD_187466 | JGI IMG/M metagenome (GOLD analysis project Ga0209229, IMG submission 187466) | Freshwater and sediment microbial communities from dead zone in Sandusky Bay, Ohio, USA (SPAdes) (version 2) | ecosystem: Environmental > Aquatic > Freshwater > Lentic > Sediment... | reverse complement strand
ATCGAGGCGCTCGAGCTGCTCTCCTGCCTGTCGATCGCGGTCATGGCGCACGAGGCGCTGGCGGGGTTCCTGCATGCGGGGGTCACGCTCGCGCTGGGAGACGGCGTTTCCGTGTCGTGGTCCATCCTGATCGCGTTTTGCCTGCTCGGCTGGGGGGCGTTCGCGTGCATCCGGCTGCTCGTGCACGGAAAGGCGGCCGACGACGAAGACCACGAGGGTGACGTGGATCCGCTGGGCGACCGCGTGGCGGGAGCCATCGCCGGCGGCTTCGGGGGGGCGCTCTTCGTGGGTGGTGTGCTGGTGACGATCTCGATGGTGCCCTTCCTGGCCGGGATGAAGCCGAGCGGAGATCGGATGATGCTCGACGTCGGCAAGACGGTGCTCCGCGCGGGAGGTCAATTCGCCACGGAACGCCACGAGGGGCGTTCGCTGCCGCTCTGGGGCGAGCCACCTTCGCGCACGACCGATCTCACGGCGCGGCTGACGAGTGAGCCGCGGTTCGACACCGACGACAACGGCGACTACTCCGAGGCGGACCGCTTCCGCGATGTCGACGGCAACGGTACATTTTCGAAAGACCTCTATTACAAGGACGTGGATGGGGACGGCGTCCGGCGGATCGGCCTGATCGACAAATACGTGGTCGGCCGCTGGGATGCGGAGCTGATCTCCGACGACAGGCCGCGGCCCGACGTGAAGCCAGCTGCGAAGAAGGAGCCGACCGCGCCCAAGCCCGCGGCCACGCAGCCGCCCAAGCAGAAGGAGCAGAAGGAGCAGAAGGAGCAGAAGCCCGCCAAACAGGCGCAGCCCCCTGCCAAGCCCAAGGACGGCAAGCCCGGGCCGGACGAGAAAGACCCCGAGAAAGAGCCCGCTGAAAAGCGGCCCGACGACGACTTCTGAAGACCGGCCACCGGAACGAGTCTCCACCGAGGAATCCTCACATGCTCTGGCCGCTGCGTTTTCGTCTGCACGCCGTGCTGGCGGGTGCCTGCATCATGCTCGCCGGCCTCGTGTGCCAGGCAGTCGAGCCGGCCGCGACGACTTTAAAAAAGCCCGATTGGGCCGGCCTCGAGAGCCTGCTCCGGGCCGGAGAATACGAGAGGGCCGCGACGGCCGCCGACGAGATCGCGACGGCCTTAAAGCCCAAGCGGCGCGACCCGGAGTTCGTCGCACAAGCGATCGGCTTTTTTCGGGCTCTCGTGCGCCGGGGGTTCGCCGAGTTTCGCCTCGGCCGGCTCGATGCCGCGGCCGCGACCTTCGAGCAGGCCCGCCGCATCCCGCGCGACTCCGAGTTCAAGAGGCTCCTGGCAGCCGAGGCCCGCAGTGCGAATGCCAGGGTCGCGAACATGCTCGTGCCGCTCGATGTCGACCTCGTGGAGCTTCTCGATCTGCAGATGCTCGTGATCCTCGAGCGCCTGCGGCTGGCGAATCTGCAGCCAGCCGCCGCGGCGGCGCGATCGCCGGAAGAGGAAGAGGCGTTCCGCAAGCAGGTGGCAGACTGGCTCGATGATCTCGACGCGCTCGCGAAGACCGCCGGCGAAGCCCGGAAGTCCCTCGAGGAGCGCCTCGACAAGGCGGCCCCTGCCGTGCTCGCCTCGCCCCGCAACCGGGCGCTTGTCGGCCGCTTTCCGCTCTCGCTCGTCGCCGGGATCAGGTCGTTGGAGCTGAGCCGGCTGCCCTGCGGCGACCCGCGGTCTTCCGCGAACACCGCGCCGGAGGCAGCGCCGGGCCCCACGGCGGGCGAACGGCTGGCCGAGTCGCGCCGGCAGTTCGCAGACGCCGCCGCCGCGCTCGACGAGGCGATCGCCGCAGCGGCTCCCGGCGGCGCGGCGACTCTCAAGCCGGACCAATCCATCGAGATCCTGCTCATGCGGGTGGAACTGCGGATCCGCGAGGGGGAGGTTCTGTTGGCGGCCGGTGATTCGTCGGGCAGCAGCCAGCGCTTCGCGCAGGCGACGGACTATCTCGAGCAGATCGCAACGCTGCGCAAACTCCCGCAGCCGAAATCCCATCCTGACCTGTTTCGGCCGCTCGTCCTCTGCGCCGATGCCATGCTCACCGAGGCGAGGCGCGACATCGAGAAGGGAGACCCGGCGCAGGGTCGGCAGACGATCGTCGCAGCATCGGCGCTTCTCGACCGGGCGGAGGAACTGCCCGTGCCGGAGGAACACCCGCTGCGGCCGAGGCTGCTTGCCCTGCAGGCGCTGGTGGGCGAGGAACTCGCCCAGGCGGGGGCGAGAATCCCGGGCGCCGACGCCGCCGACACGGCCGCCAGACGGGTGCGGCGCACGCTGGATGGGGCCGCGGTCTCGAGCGACCTCGTAGCGCCCTGACGAGGCCGGCCGCCGTCAGGGGCGGCCGCCGTGGGCTGCAACGCGTTCGATCCGTTCGAGCAGCGCTGTCGAATCCTCCGCATCGATCACAAGCCGCCGGGCACGCTGCAGCATATGTGTCGCCGTGGTCGAATCCCCGGCTGCAGTCGAGACATGGGCCGCGAGTGCGGCGGTGAATGCGAGCCTTTGACTGGCAGCGGCGTTGCGAGCGAATCCATCCTGCCAGCAGGGCAGTTGCGTCGCCTTGCGGAGAAGATCCTGGGCTCGGCTCTTGTCGTGAGCGACCGTGAGATCGGCCAGCCTGACGAGGTGGGCGGCCCGTCGGGAGGGGTCGTCGATCGCATCGGTGGCGCACAGCCGCTCGAGAAGTTCCGTGAGCCCCTCCGCATCGCCGGCCTGCAGTTTCGCGCTCACGAGCGCGTCGACGGCATCGAGCGTGCCGGGGTGGTCGGCTCCGGCCACCTTCTCCCAGGCCGCGAGCCCCCGCTGGGCCGTCTCCACCGCCCGGGTCGGCTCGCCCGCCGCTTGGCAGGCACGAGCCAGAAGCACGAGGTTCGCCGCCGTCTCGGGGCTCTCGTCGCTCGCATCGATGTCCAAGGCCCGCTGGAAGAAGTCGGCGGCGGCAGGCCAGTCGCCGGCGGCGAGTCTGGCAGCCCCAAACAGGCCGCAGGCCGAGACGACGTGCGGATGATTCGCACCAAACTGCCGCGCGCGAGCCGCGAGATACTGCTCGCGCAGGTCGCTCGTGCCGCTGTCGGCGGCCAGCCGGTCGCAGATTCCGGTCGCCATCGCCTCCCACGTGTCGTCTGGTCGGGGTAGGCCGCGGCCGCAGGCCTTGGTCACGAGGGCGACCGCCTCGCGCTGCTCGCCGCCTCGCGCCAGCGCGTCAGCCAACGCCATCCTGAGGAAACCAGCCTGCGCGCTCCCCGGGCCCACGGCGCCTTCCGCCACCGGCAGGGCCGGCTCCGCGGTCTTGCGGGCGCCGGCCACGTTTCCCGCGGCGACCTGCGCCGCAGCCAGCCGGCCCGAAAACTCGGCGATCAAGCCCGCATCAGGAGGCTTCATGGTGCCGGCCAGGGTCAGATCCCGGCCCAGCAGTTCGGCCGCCCCGGCCGGATCGCCCACCCCCTGCTTCACCGTGGCGGCCAGCACGAGCCCGGGCATGGCCGCCGTCATGTCCGCCGATCCCGGCCTGGCCAGAAGTTTCTGCGCGGCGTCGAACCAGTCGGGAAGGCGACCCACGTTTCCTTGCCGAAGCGCGACGAGAAGGCTACGCAGCCGGTCGGAAGCGAGCACGAAGGGTGAAGGCTTGGCGTTTTTCTGTACGGCTTCGAGAACGTGTGCGAACGATGCTTCGGCGAGGGCCAGTTTACCGGCGGCCAGGTACAGCTCTCCAAGCAAGCGATGGGCGGCCATGGCCTGCGGCGTGGTTGCCTCGCCCAGCGTTGGGAGCGTCGTCTCGACGATCGGTATCGCCTCCTCGGCGCGCCCGTTGACCATCATCAGCCGGCCGAGCCGTTCCGTCGCCTGGAGGACGGCGGTCGCATCGACCTGCCGCTGCTGCATCAGCCCGGCCAGGATTTTCTGCCGCTGCGCGATCGCCTCAGGGATCATTCCCAGCGAGGTGAGCACCGCGGCGACCTCGTCGCGGGCCTCGAGGCTTGCGTCGGAGCCGGCCCCCACCATCTCGTCGAGCACATCCGTCGCCGTCTGTAAGGCCGTTTGTGCGCGAGCGAGGGCGGCGTCGTCGCGCGGCGATGCACCGTCGAGGATCAGCAGGGCGCGCCGCGCCGCAGCGAGCGCCGCCGGCAACCGCTTGGCCGTGGTCTCGAGCCGCGCCCGCGAGAGAAACGATGCGCCGAGGGCGACGGCCTGCTCGGCACCACCGGCGGCGACGAGTTGCTCGCGAGCGAGGATCGTTTTCTCGAGCAACGCCGCCGCGGTCGTCAGATCCCCATTGTCGATGAGGATTTCGGCAGCGAGGTCGTTGACAGCAAGGAGGCCGGGAGCGTCCTCGCCCCCTGCCGCCTTGATCGCGCGGCTCTCGGTTCGCAAGGTGTCGAGCGCCTCGTCGAATCGACCCTCGGCCCGCAGGGCGGCGGCCTGCTCCAGGGGCGTTCCGACGATGACCGCCCGGCATTCTCCCGGGTAGCCCACTGCCAGGCCGGCCAGTACGAGGGCCGCACAACGGGCCGCCACACGGGGAAAACGCATATCGCCTCCGAGCAACTGTTTCGGCAGCAGCGTGCCTTCATTCCGGCGGCCGTTTCAAACCGCGCGAACCGCAAGCCGCACTGATCCGTACGGGAATCCAGCCGATATTGTCCCACCGCTTGAGCCTTTGGGGCAAGACTTGTAGATTTTCAAGGGGCGTCCACTCGCCGTACCTGACACCGACGTCGGTCACTCATCCCGAGTCAGGCGGCTTTTACAAGGAGTTTTCTCATCATGGTTTCGAATTCCAAAGCACGGCGGGGCTTCACGCTCGTCGAACTGCTCGTCGTGATCGCGATCATCGGAACGCTTGTGGCCTTGTTGCTGCCGGCGCTCTCCTCGGCACGGTCAGCGGCGAATGCCTCTGCCAGCGCCAACAATCTGTCGACGTTCGGTCGCGGATTCGAGGTCTATGCCTCGACCCACGACGGTAATTACACGTCAGGGGCGTTCGACCACTTTCGCGACGGCGATATCCGCCGCAACGGTTGGGTGGGCGATCTGATCGGCATCAAGGTTGCGAACCCGGGCAAGGCCCTCGATCCGGCCCACCGCAACAAGGTGAGCGCGACCGTGGGTGACTACTCCGGCGCGATTACGTCGAACCAGGGCAACCTGTCGGCGGAGGGGATTCCGGCCGGCCGTTGGGAGGCGAGCGACACCGCAGCCGCGGTGGTCGGTGCCACGCACTTCGGTGGCGCTCCGCAGGCCAAGGATCTTTGGGACGAGGGCTACAACTCGAATTTCGTGACCACGTGGCACTTCAGCCGCGGTGATCCGACCGACGTCGGCGGGTATGCGGCCGGTGGCAAAGGTCTCGACGATGGCGATGGTCCGCTTTCGCAAAACATCGTGAGCCAGGCCCGCACGACCGCCGCCAGGATCGCGCTCATGGCACCCTCGCGGGCGATTGCTGGGGCCGCCGGTCTGATCGATGCCGCTGCGGCTGCCGCGATCAAGAGCTTCACCGGTGCCAGCATCGCGAAGGCCAACGATCGTATGACGGCCAGCTTCACCGACGGCATGGTGGTGCCCTTCACGGACCCGACCTTGGGTGGATCTGCCGGTGAGTTCGTGCACGATCTGTCAGGAATCTATCCGCTCCACCAGCCGAAGACGGCCGACGGTGCCGGGGGTTTCGCCCCGGTGCTGTTCGCCGATCTCCACGTGGAGAAGATCACCGACACGGTTTCCGAAGGGAGCACGTCCGCCGGTGACGGCTTCATTGGAAACAACCTCACGAGCTATGCGCTCGATGGGCCCATGTATCAGGAAGCCTCGGACCTCATCTGGCTGAAGCGGCTGCGAAACCCGCAGTGACGGCCGGTCGCGAGCCGCGGCTCGCCGGTTCAATCCAAGCGGCCGCCCCTCGGGGCGGCCGCTTTTTTTTCAGGGTCCGCCAGGGCGAACTATAGTCGGACGGCATGGCGACGCTCGCAGTTCCCGGCAGCATCGACGCGGTGGAGGTGGCCGAGCGCGGCTCGCGCGAGGCCGACCGCCAACTCGGGTTCCAGTTCGTGCTGGTGCTCACGGCCGCTGCGCTCCTTGTCTGCTCGCTCGCAGCCGGCTGGCTGTGGTCGAAGCCGCTCTATCCGGCGCTGCCGGCCGCGGCGGCCGCGGCGCTCCTCGGTGTGCCGCTCATCTGGCGGGCGCTCCGCGACATGGCGCGGGGCGTGGCCGGCATGCACGCGCTGGTGGCGCTCGCGGTGGCCGGGGCCGCCGCGACCGGCCGCTACCAGGAGAGCGCGGCGATCGCACTCTTCATGACACTCTCCGGATTGCTCGAGCGGCGGACCGCGCTCGGGGCCACGGCGAGCATCGAGTCGCTCGTGAAGCTCGCGCCGACGCGCGCCCAGCGGGTGAATGCAGACGATGGCACGGAGGAGGGCGTCGAGGCCCGCGCCCTGCAGCCGGGCGACCTCGTGCGCGTGCGGCCCGGCGACACGATCCCCGCCGACGGCCTCGTGCGCACGGGCGACAGCACGGTGAACCAGGCGAGCATCACGGGCGAATCGCTGCCGGCCGACAAGGCCCCCGGCGACGAGGTGTTTGGCGGCACGATCAATCTTACGGGCGTGCTCGACGTCACGGTGACGAAGGCGGGCGCCGACACGCTCCTCGGCCGCGTGCAGGAACTGATCCTGGAGGCCGAGCGAACCCGGCCGCCGATCCTCCGCCTCATCGACCGCTACACGGCATGGTATACGCCAACGGTGCTGATGCTGGTGGGCGTGGTGCTGTTCTTCGCGCTCCGCAGCGACCCCGACGCCGCCTTCAGCCGGGCGATCGCGATGCTCGTGGTCGCCTGCCCGAGCGCACTGATTCTGGCCACCCCGACCGCGATGGTGGCGGCGCTCTCGGCAGCGGCCCGCCTGGGAGTGCTCGTGAAGAGCGTGGCCACGCTGGAGGCGGCCCGCAACCTCACGGCGATCGTGTTCGACAAGACGGGCACGCTCACGACTGGCGTGCTCTCGGTGACGCGCCTGGCCCCAACCGCGGGCGCCGACGGGGCCGACCTCTTGAGGCTCGCGGCTTCGGCCACGCAAGACAGTCGCCATCCAGTGTCACGGGCGGTCACGGAGATGGCCCGGCGCGCGCGGGTGCCGCTCGAGCGGCCGACCTCCTTTGAAGAACTCGCCGGCCGCGGACTGGCCGCCGTGATCGACGGGGCCGAGGTGCGGGTGGGCAGGGCCTCGTGGCTCGCCGCGCCCGAGACCGGCCTCGAGCCGGCCGACCGCGCCGCGATCGAGGCCGTCCAGGCGAGCCCTGAGGCAGACGGGCTGAGCGTGCTCTACGTGGCCCGCGACGGGCGGCTCGTCGGCTGGATCGGGCTCGAGGACAATGCCCGGCCGGGCGCCGCCGAGGCGGTGGATCGGCTCCGCGGCATGGGCATCCGCCGGCTCGTGATCCTCACCGGCGACCGCGTTAGCGTGGCCCGCCGCGTGGCGGCCCAGATGCACTTCGAGGAGTTCAAGGCGGAGGTGTTGCCCCACGAGAAGCTCGAGATGGTCGAGTCGCTCAAGGGCCGCGGCCACACGGTGGCGGTGATCGGCGATGGCGTCAACGACGCCCCGGCGCTCGCCGCGGGCGACATCTCGATCGCGATGGGCGCCGCTGGCAGCGACGTGGCCATCCATTCGGCGAGCATCGCGCTGCTCAACAGCAATCTCGACCGTGTGCCCTTTCTCGTCGATCTCTCGCGGCGCACGATTGCCGTGATCCGCCAGAACCTCGCGGTCGGGGCGGCCTTCATCGTCGTGTCGCTGGCCCTGGCCGGGGCCGGCTACCTGCCGCCCGTGGCCGCCGCGCTTCTGCACGTCGCCAGCGGACTGGTGGTGATCTTCAACTCGGCCCGCCTGATCCGCTGCGGCGAGGATGTGGAGCGGGCCGAGGCGAGCATCAGCCTACGTCCCGCTCCTGAAACAGCAGCACTGCCAGGCTGACGAGCGCCGCGATCATGGCCGCCGCGTAGAGGCTCACCCGGCCGACGTGAGCGGCGCCGAGCGGCTGCCCCTGGGTGAGCGCGTCGGCCGACCAGAAAAACTGCAGGTTTGGAACGGCCGCGTAGGCCGGCCAGGCGAGCCACCGCTGCCATCCCGCGGCCCCATCGCCGGCCACGATCGTGCCCAGGAAATACTCGCTCACCAGGCCGCCGAGGAACACCGCCACACAGATCAGGAGCGTCATCGTCTGGCCGAGCCGCGTGGAGGCGGCGATCGCCACCGCCGCCAGCACGAGCACCGCCTCGAAGACGAGCCCCACGGCGAACATCACCTGCGGATTCCATTCCACGAGCGGGCTCTGCGGCCGCCAACCCTTGTCGAGGCTCCAGGCGGCGACGACCGCCACGCTGGTGGCAATCGCCTGCGCCGCCACGAACACGCTCGCGAACGGCCGCCCTCGCAGGTAGTTGGCCGAGGCCGCCACGAGCGTCGCCACCACCGTGCCGATCAGGCCGAAGGCGAGCACCGGCCCGTCGAACGATGCGTCGGCCAGGCCGCCGTCGGGCACTCGGTGCCGCACGGTGAGGAGGAACACCGCCGCGAGTGACCAGAATCCCAGCGTGAGCGCCGCCGCCACACCGAGATACTTCCCCGCCACCACGGCGGGCCGTGGCACCGGCTTGCTCACCACGGTGACGACGGTGCGGTTGTCGATCTCGCGCGAGAGCACGCTCGTGGCCGTGAAGGCCGCCATGAGGAGCCCACACACGAACAGCGTGCTGAGCCCGAGGTCGATGAGGATCTTGTTGTCGTCTTCGAGCGTGAAGGCGGCGAGGCTGACGTTGAGCACGAGGGCCAGCATGCCGCCCACGAGGAGCACGGCAAACACCGGCTGGCGAATCGATTCGAGGAAGGCGTTGCGGGCGATCGTGAAAACGGTCATGGACGCTCCGGCGGGGCAGGGGGCGACCGGCCCAGAGGATCACCCTACCCGCCGCGGCCTATCCTGCACCACCTGCCCGCCGGGGGCTCGCCGGCTACGGCCCGGGAGCCGGGTTTCGCGATTTTCGCGAAGGTACACTGGAAGCTCGGGCAGGTGAGCCAGGCCGGGCGGCGGGCCGAGGCTGGAGCAAGTGGAGTAGATACGTGGCGCGGGAGAAGGACGACCAGGAGACGTTTCGCCGGGGCCGTTCGGCGGCCATCGCCGGGCTCGTGGTGCAGCTTCTGCTGGCTGCCGCCACCGCGGCCGCCGCCGCATGGAGTGGCCAGCCAGCGCTCTCCGCCGCCACCTGGCACATGCTCGGCGGCGTGCCAATTTGGATCGTGCTCGTCGTGTTCTACGGGCAGCGGGCCCTCGAGCGGCGGGAGAGCCTCGCGGCCGACAAGCTCGCCACCGGCGACACCGCCTCGGCGATGATCTTCGGCGAACTCTCCGACGAATTGCAGCGCGCGCGGCAGCGGCTGACGACAATCGTCTCGTGGGGCCTGCCGGCGGTGAGCCTGCTCGTCGGCGGCTTTCTCGTGGCGGCCGGCAGCCTGCTCATGTGGCGGTTTGCCGCACGGTGGTCCGCCGATGCCGCCGCGCAGCCGGGCATCGCCCAGCCCGTCGGCCTGTTGTTCGCCACCGGAGCGATCACGTTCTTCGCGTTCGTGGCTGGCCGCTGGGTGAGCGGGTTTGCCCGCCTGCCGGCGTGGCGGCTGCTGCGCGGCGGGGCGAGCTACCTGATGAGTTGTTTCGTGGTCGCGGCGCTTGCGACCGTGGCTGCCGCGGCTGCCGCGATCGCCGCCGACACCGCGTTCTTCCGCGTGCTGGCCGGCGCGGTGCCGCTCGTGATGCTCGTGGTGGGCGGCGAGATCCTGATCACGTCGCTGCTCGAGATCTACCGGCCGCGGAAGCCGGGCGAGATCCCGCGGCCGGCCTTCGACAGCCGGCTGTTGGGCCTGCTCACGGCGCCCGAGTCGCTGGCCGATGTCGTGGGAGAGTTGATCCGCTACCAATTCGGCGTCGAGGTGTCGCGGAGCTGGCTGTTTCGGCTGCTCGGCCGGGCCATGGCGCCGCTGCTCCTCCTCGGCGCGGCGGTGCTCTTGGCCCTCAGTTGTCTGGTCGTCGTCGGCCCCGACGAGGAGGGCGTGGTGCTGCGATTTGGCGCCGTCTCAGGGCCCCTCCGCGCGGCCGGCGTCCATGCCATCTTCCCGTGGCCGATCGAAACGGCCGCGACCTACCCGTCCCAGCGTGTGCTCCAGGTGAGCGTGTCGAGCGATCTTGTCGGCCGCAGCCGGGAGGGAGACGCCGTCCTCTGGACCACGGGTGACGACCGGCTCGCCCACATCGGCAGGGAGTATTACCCGGCAGCCCTCGCTCCGGCGGCAGCCGGCGGCGGGCTGGCCGTCGTCGACGCCGAGGTGACCGTGCAGTATCGCATCCGCGACCTGCTCGCGGTTCTCGCGACGACTCCGGATGCCGAGGCCGCCGTGGCCGTGGTTGCCCAGCAGGAGGCGGGGCGATACTTCGCGAGCCACGACCTCGAGTTTCTCCTGTCGCGGAGCCGCGCCACCGCCGGGCCGGAGCTGGCCGCGGCGATCCAGGCGCGGGTCGATGCGTTGGGACTCGGCCTCGAGATCGTGGACGCGGCGGTGACGGCGATCCAGCCTCCGGGCGGCGCCGTGGCCCGGGCCTTTCATCGCCAGATCGCGGCACGGCAAGACCGGGAGACGAGCGTGGAGCGCGCCCGCCGCGATGCGGTGGCGACGCTTTCGAAGGTGGCCGGCTCCGAATCGCTCGCCCGCCGGCTCGATGCGGCGATTCTCGCCCTCGACCAGGCTCGCGGCGCCGAGATCGAGCGGCCCGCAGCCGCCGAGATCGCCGCGCTCCTCGCCTCGGCGCGGGGCGAGGCGGCAAAACTCATCCACGCCGCCCGCGGCGATCGTTGGTCGAGTGCGGTCGGCGAACAGGCGGCCCGGGAGCGGTTTGCGGGGGAACTGCTCGCCTACGAGCGCGCCCCGCGCTACTACCAGGCCGTGCGCTTTTTCGAGGTGCTCTCCGCCGGCCTGGCCGACCGCCGCAAGTTCGTCATGGCCGGCGACGAGGGCGCCCTGCCGATCCTGCGGATGGACTTCGCCGACCCCGCCTCGGCCCTCGAGACCCTGCTCGGCGAGTGAGTTTCCCTTTTTCCCATTGCCCCTTTCCATGAAAAACGCCTTCACGATCCTCATCGGCTGTCTCCTGGCCGTCGCGATTCTTTCGCGGATGTTTCTCTACCAGGTGCGCTACGACCAGGTGGCAATCCGCACGCTGTTCGACCGGGCCGATGCGGAGAGCGTCGAGGAGACGCCCGGCCTCAAGTGGCGGCTGCCCTGGCCGATGCACCAGGTCACGCACTATTCCAAACGGCTGCAGTTGCTCGAGGATCGCCTGGAGGAGTTGCAGACGGCCGACGGCAAGAGTGTGATCGTGCGCACCTACCTCACATGGCGTATCGCCGATCCGCTGGCCTTCTACGTCACGCTCAAGGATCCGGCCGAGGCCCGTCGCCAGCTCTCCAGCCGGCTGCGGGAAGTGCGCGGCATCCTCAGCGGCTACCGGCTCGACCAGCTCGTCAATCAGGATCGCGACGCACTCGCGCTCGACACCATCGAGCGCGAGGCCCGCGGCGCGGTGCAGCAGTCGCTGGACGATGCCGGCTACGGCCTCGCGGTCGAGAGCGTCGGCATCTATCGGATCATTCTCCCGGAGTCGACGACGGGCAAGGTGTTCGAGACGATGATCGCCACCCGTGAGCGGCTCGCCGACGAGGCGCTGCAGGAAGGGCAGGCCCAGGCCTCGGCGATCCGCAGCGATGCGGAGAGCGCGCGTGACAGGATTCTCGCCTTCGCCGAGCGCCGGGCGCAGGCGATCCGCTCCCAGGGAGACCGCGAAGCCTCTCGGGAATACGATGCCTTCGCCCGCAACGAGGAGTTCGCGATCTTCATCCGGCGGCTCGAGGCCCTCGAAAAGATGCTCGGCCACAACACCACCTTCGTGCTTTCGGCGGAGAGCCTGGGGATCCTCGACTGGTTCCGGCAGCCGGCCAAGCCTGCCGCAGGAAAGACTCCATGACCGACACCGGCCCCGCGCCCCTTGCCGACGGGCCAGATTCCCCGCTCGACCCCGCGCAGCGGTCGCTGGCGGAGGCGCTGCGGCTCTCCTTCGGCATCCTCCGGCTGGTGATGCTCGCGCTGGTGGCGGCCTATGCCTTCAGCGGCCTGTTCAGCGTGGGCTCCAACGAGGCGGCGCTGCGGCTGCGGTTTGGCCGCTATGTCGGCCCGCCGGGCGAGCAGGTGCTCGAGCGGGGCACCTATCTGGCCGCCCCGTTCCCGATCGAGCAGGTGATCACGATCGACACCCGCCCCCAGTCGCTCGTGCTCGACCGGGAGTTTTGGTACGACGCCGCCGGCCGCGAACGGGGCCGCACGCAGGCGGAGATCCGCCGCTCGCGAAGCGGCCCGCTCGATCCGACCCGCGACGGCTCGCTGCTCACCGGCGACGTCAACATCGTCCACGCCCGCTGGACCGTGACGTATCGCGTGGCCGACCCGGTGGCCTATCTCACGAACGTGGGTGATCCGGAACTCGCCCGAAGCCTCGTGCGCTGCGTCGTCGCCCAGGGTATCGTCCACACCGTCGCCCGGCAGCCGGCCGACGAGGTGCTCAAGGCGGCGGTCAATCGCGAGGCCGCGGCGGCGCTGGCCCGCGACCGCCTGACGGCGATGCAGACGGGACTCACGATCGACCAGCTCGCGCTCGACGAAGTGTCGGCGCCGGGCAGCGTGCTCGACAGCCTCGAAGCGGTGACCTCCGCGGAGACCGACCGCACCCAGCGAATCGTGACCGCCGAACAGGACCGCGCCCGGATCCTGGGCGAGACGGCCGGCGCCGCCAGCGCCCGGCTGCTCGCGGAACTCGACGCCTACGAGCAGGCCATCGAGGCCGGCCGCGCCGCGGATGCCGAGGCGATCGCCCTGGCCATCGACGAGGCGCTCGACGCCCTGCGAATCGACGGCGTGGCGATCGGCGGCGACGTGGCCCGGCGGATTGACGCAGCCAAGACCCACCGCGCCCGCGTGGTGGAGGAGGTGCGGGGAGACCGCGAGACCTTCGAGCGGCTGCTGCCCGAGTATGAGCAGCATCCGCGGCTCGTGCTCAATCGCCTCTGGGAGGCCGCTCGCGAGCGCATCTTCACCGGCGACGTGGAGACCTTCTACACTGCGCCCGGGCGGCTCGAGCTGCAGCTCAACCGCGACCCCGAGGTGCAGAAGGAGCGGCAGCAGGAGCAGCTCCGCGGCCAGCGCGACGCCGCGGGCGGCCGCGGGCGCGGGAGCCGCTAGGCGATTCGAGCGACGGAGGGAGCCGATGGAAAGCGTAAAGCCGACGATCGCGACGCTCGAGCCACCTCCGGTGCGCAGTGGTGAGATCGACGTGAAGTGTGTCGGGCTCTCGAAGTCGTTTCGTGACTTCTGGATGCGGCCGCGGGTGCGGGCGGTCGAGTCGCTCGACCTAGAGATCCGCCGCGGGGAGATCTACGGCCTGCTCGGCCCCAACGGCTCGGGCAAGAGCACGACGATTAAGATGCTCCTGGGCCTCGTCGCCCCGACCGCCGGCCGGATCGCCGTGCTCGGGCGGCGCCCGCGCGACGTGGCCACGAAGCGGCATGTCGGCTATCTGCCGGAGGAGAGCTACCTCTACCGGTTTCTTTCGGCGCGGGAGACGCTCGATTTCTACGGGCGGCTGTTCAAGATTCCGTCGCGTGTGCGGCGGGAGCGCATCGACCGCCTGCTGGAAATGGTGGGCCTCGACGCCGTTGGTCACCGGCCGGTGGGCGAGTTCTCCAAGGGCATGCAGCGACGGGTGGGCCTGGCGCAGAGCCTGATCAACGACCCGCAACTGCTCATCCTCGATGAGCCGACCAGCGGCATGGATCCGGTGGGCGCCCGGCAGATCCGCGACCTCATCGCCGACCTCGGACGCCGCGGCAAGACGGTGCTCCTGTGCACCCACCAGCTTTCCGACGTAGAGGATCTCTGCGACCGCGTCGCGATCATGTTCGGCGGGCGGATCCGGGCCGAGGGCCGCTGTGCCGACCTCTTGCGGGAGGAGGGCGCCACCACGATCCACACCCCGGCCTTGGCCGCGCCGGTGGCCGACGAGATCCGGGACCTGCTCGCCCGCCACGGGATCGGGCCGGTGGAGGTGGAGCGGCCGCGGCGGCGACTGGAGCAAGTGTTTCTCGAGGTGGTGGAGCGGGCTCGGGCGGAGGGGCTGCAGACGAGCGGCGCGAAGGCGGGGGGGCCGGTGCCCGACTTCCTCCGCGGCGACGAGAGCGGTGGCTCCGCGGCCGCCGTCGCGCCGCCGGCGCCGCCCGCGGCGGTGGACACCGCCCTGATCGACAGCCTGGTGGGAAAGCATGCCGATGGCAATCCAGAGTGATCGCCGCCAGCGCGGGTGGCCAGTGCCCGCGTGGGCCGCGGCCGGCGCCGTGCTCCTCGTCGCGGCGGGGGCCATCTGGCTCGGCCTCGTCCCCTTCGGCACCGCACTCGCTGGAGCGACGGCGATGGCGGCCGGCTTCGGCCTGGGGCTTGCCCTGATCCGCCGGCTCCTCGGCGGCCCCTCGGGGATCGCCGGCGTGGCGCGGGCCGTCGTCGACGAGGCGGTGCGGATGCGGTCGACGCTCGTGCTCCTGATCCTGCTCGTCGGGCTCGTGCCCGTCCTGCCACTCCTGCTCGATCCCGCCGAGCGGCTGGCCTACCGCGTGCAGTTTCTCATCAGTTGGGCGCTCGGAGCGACGGGGCTGATCCTCGGCTTCCTCACGATCTTCCTGGCCTGCGGGAGCGTGTGCGGCGACATCGACTCGGGCCGGATTCACATGACGCTCTCGAAGCCGTTGCAGCGCTGGGAATACCTGCTGGGCAAGTGGCTGGGGATCGTGCTCTACGACCTGCTACTCGTGGTGGTGGCCGGGGGCGGCGCCTACACGCTCGTGAGGATGCTCGCCGCCGGGCCCGCGATCGATGCGGCCGACCGCGAGGCGGTCGACCGGCAGGTCCTGGTGGCCCGGCGCGAGGTGGCCCCGGAGCCCGACAACCCGCGGGAGTATGCCGCCGCCATCGCCGCCGCGATCGCCCAGCTCGAGGCCGATTCGCCCGAATTCTTTGCCGCCCAGCCCGCCGCCACCCGCCGGCGGATCGAGTCGGAGTATCGCCGGCAGTGGCATACCGTCACCCCCGACATGGAAACCACGTTCGTGTTTCCCCGCCTCGGCACGCAGGGCCGGGCCAACGCCGAGGTGCAGCTCGAGGTGGAGCCCCGCGTGACGAACGTCGACGTCGATCTCGCCGACGTCCGGTTTGCGCTCTGGCTCAACGGCCGCCCGTGGCCGCTCGAGAACGGCGCGCAGGTGGAGGAGACGCTCCCGAGCCGTGCCCGGCACGTGTTCGATCTGCCCGCTGAGCGGGTCGCCGAGAGCGACGAGCTGCGCGTGCGGGTGGCCAACCGCAACCTCGTGCCGCCAGGGGAGACCCGCCCCACGGCGATCACGTTTGCACCCGGAGACGGCCTGCGCGTGCTGGTGCGGACCGGAGGCTTCGAGGCCAACTTCGCCCGCTGCCTCTTGTTGCTGTGGGGAAAGCTCGCGCTCGTGGCGGCGGCGGGGGTGGCCGCCGGGGCGGTCTTCGACCTGCCGTCGGCGATCCTGGCGACGCTCGTGCTCGCCGCCGGGGCGCTGGGCAGCGAGTTCTTCCGCGACGCCTTGGGCGTGTACAACGTCGTGGGTGAATCCGCCTGGGGGCGGGCCGCGGAACGCATGGTGCTCGCAGCCGGCTCGCTCCGTGAGCAGCAGTTCTACGAGGCGTTTCGCATGCTGCTGGGCTTCGTCACCGACTTCGTGCTCTGGCTGCTGCCCTCGCTCACGTCCGACGCTGCGATCCGACGGCTGGCCACCGGGATCACGATCCCCTGGCCCGACGTCCTCACCCGCCTGGCCCTGTTCTGCGTCGTTTATCCGTGCGCCCTGGGAACGATCGGGTGGCTGGTCTTCGACCGCCGCGACCTCGTCCGCAGTTCGTCCTGAAAGTTCGTTCGCCCACGCCCATGTCAGACCGCTCGATCCAGGCCGTCGCGTTCGCCGTGCTCGTCGCGGCCCTCGCCTGCGCCGGCTGGCTGGCCCGGTCGATCGGCCGGGAGCGGCAGCAGCAGTCGTTGGTCGTGTCGCTCGCCGACACGCAGGGGATGCCGCCGCACGTGGCGCTGGCGACAGCGGGCCTGGGCAGCTTCCGCGGGCTGGCCGTCGATGCCCTCTGGATGCGGGCCGACGCCCTGCAGTCCCAGGGGCTTTACTACGAGGCCCAGACACTCAGCCAGTGGATCACGGCACTGCAGCCGCGGTTTCCCCGGGTATGGGGCTTCCAGGCCTGGAACCTGGCCTACAACATTTCGGCATCGACGCGCGTGGCCGAGGAGCGGTGGGGCTGGATCAACCGGGCGATCGACCTATTGCGGGCGCGGGGCATCCCGCTCAATCCCACCGACGCCGACCTGCCCATGGAACTCGGCTGGATCTACTTCCACAAGATCGGCGGCAAGACCGATCGCGAGCACTGGTATTACAAGGCCCGGCTGGCCCGGGAGTTTCGCGAACTGCTCGGCGACATGACCGGCGGCGTGACGACGCAGGAGGCCATCGATCGCTTCGCCACGATCGCCACGGCCGCCGACGCGCTCGCCGACCTGCGGCAGGATCCGGCCGTGGTGGAGGCCCTCGAACTCATCGAGCAGCACGGAGCCCGCCCGGACGAGGCGCTCGTACGGATGCTCGGCCGGGTGCTCCTGTATGGCGGCTCGGCCGACGCCCGCATCCGCTTTGGAGCCGGCTTTCCCGAGGGCACCAACCGCCCGCTCGTGGCCGCCCTGCAGGCCGATGAGCGCCTGCGCAAGGCCGTGACGGGCTCGATCGTCCCCCACCTCCAGAAGCGGGTGCTCGTCGACCGCTACCGCATGGATCCGGCCTTCATGCTCGAGCAGATGAAGAGCTATGGTCCGCTCGACTGGGCCCATCCGCACGCCCATGGCATCTATTGGTCGGAGCGGGGGATCAAGCTCGCCAGAAACAGCCGCCGCCGGGAGCGGATCAACGAGCTCACGCTCGTGCGCACGCGGCTGGGCAATCTCCAGCACCTGATGCGCAGCGGCCGGATCGAGTTCGATCCCCTCTCCAACCGCATCGACATCCTGCCCGACCCGCGGTTCATCGCCGGCTACGAGCAGGGCATGCGGAATGCGATCACGATGATCGAGTCGGATGCCGGGCTCTCAGCGGCTGATTTCGGCCGGGCCACGGTGGCCGACCTGCTCGGCGGCTACGAGTCGTTTCTCCAGCAGGCCACCGTATTCGCCTACCTCTACGGTGACGAGAGCCAGGCGGCCGACTGCTTCGCCCGGCTCCGGCAGATCGCCCGCGACTCCGGCCGCGGCGACGATCCGCTCATGGCCGGCGGACTCGAGCAGTTTCTCTCGCTCAAGCTCGCCGACGTGATGGAGATCGACATCGCGAACCTCCGGCAATTCCTCGACGCGATGATCCAGCGGGGCCTGCTCGACGGCCTGGCCAAGGGGCGGCTCGACACGTTCGGCCGGTTCTTGGAGGTGGCCCGTGCCACCTACGACCGCCGCTACGGCGATGGCGAGCACGTCAACCCCGAGGCCCGCCTGCCTGCCTTCCCCGAGCTTGTCGACGCCTCGTTCGAGAATCTCGTGCGGAAGGACGCCCTGCCGATCCTCGTGCGCGCCCGTATCTGGGCCCGGGCGCCCGACCAGCTTCGGGAGCGATCCTGGCCGCGGCTGGAGGAAACGCTCGTCGGCCAGGCGGAGGCAGCGGGGCTCGATCCGGCCCGTGCGTTCCCGCCGCCGAAACCCACGGACGGGCCCGAGCGTGCCGCCCCTCCGCCGGGCGATGTGCAGCCCTGACACGGCCGCAGGCTCGCGAGCCACGGGGCCCCCTGCACCCGTTGATCAGACGATGCAGATCACGGCCTGAGCACTTTTTCGTCGAGCAGGTAGGGCACGCCACTCTTCAGCAGCCAAGGCTGCATGGCCAGCGAGTTGGTCTTGTTCGTCGTTCCCTGCCAGCGGCTCTTCCGCGTGAGCAATTGGGCATATTCGTAAGGCTGCAGCGCGTCGCTCAGAAACGCGGTGTGGCCATCGCAGAAGGCGACCACCACGCCTCCCCCGTGCACGCTCGACGGCGCAAATGCTCGGGCATCGGAGTTGTTGATCACGGGAGCGAGTGGACTCCCGGCGACGCCAAACACGGGCGGCGCGGTGGTGCCGGAGCCGAATGATGCGGCAGCGGGCGCGCTCGCCGCCGCGTAGCCGAAGGCCCACGTGTGCGGCTGGAAGTCCGACGCCGCCTTCTCCGCGAACGCCAGCGTGGTCGACGTGCCGTCGGCTTCTGCGATGGCGTCGAGCGACAGCGTCGATGCCGCCCCCGTGAAGAGATTGAGAAAAACGCCGTCATTCGTGTTGGTTCCGCCGGCCCCGACGTTGGCCGCGTAGTGCAGGGCGGGGTAGGTGACGGCCTTGGCGGGCCGGTTCGCCGGGCAGATGAAGGAGTCGATCGTCGGGTTGTTGGGAAGGCTTGGCCACATGTCGTAGATGTCGCTGCGGCCGAGAAAGGGCAGGAGCGGAACCGTCCACGAGCAGGCGACGGTCGCTCCGTTCGGGCTCTGGTTGAGCCAGCCTGGAATGGTTCCATACTGCTCGTCGTAACGGAGCAGGCCGAACGCCACCTGGTATTGATTGTTGGTGCACTGCGTGAGGCGGCTGCGGGCGATGGCGCGGGCGAGGGCCGGCATTGCGAGCGCCGCGAGAATTCCGATGATCACGCACACGGCGAGCACTTCCACGAGCGTCATGGCGGCCCGGCGGTGGCCGGCAGCGGGTGGCTGATTCATCGGATGGTCCTCATCATGTCGTGAGCGGTGGTCAACGAACTCAAGCGTACGTCATTTCACGAAGGAATGCCGGATCGTCACCTGGCGAACCTGGCGGCTCGATGGCTCGTAGCAGCGGATACGCACTTCCACTCCGCGGAGCGGCACGGGGTAAGGGGGCGATGTTTCGGTGTCGATGGCATCGTCGAGCCCCTCGTCGGCCTTTCCGTCGCCATCCTCGTCGACTCCGTTGAATTCGTAGTGCCGGCTCCAGGTGTCGTAGGTCGCGGGCAGGCGGTTTGTTCCCGACACCAATACGCCCGCCGATTGGAATGCTGTCTTGCCGGTCGGTGGAAACGGGTCGGTGCGGGCGCCGGGAACCCCGCCGCCCCACCCGAGATCGACATACGCTCCCACCGCACTTCCACTTTGCGGAACCGCGTAGCCCGGATCCCCGGGAACTCGTCCATCGGTGGAAAGGGTGGCCTGAGGGTCGAACACCCGCACATCGAAGCCGATCACGTTGGTGAGAATCACGTCCTCCGACGCCCGCTTCGTGCCATCGAGGGCGGCCTCCGCTACGGCGTGCTGCGTGGTGTCCACGGGAAAGGCGTAGGGAAACGTCTGGGCTGCTACGCTTCGGGACACGCCCGACTCCATCACGAACGCGTAGCCTCCGCGCATGAAGCGATGCTCCCGCTTCGTGAGGTCGCCGAGCGAATTTGGCAGGAGCACCTGCCCCTGGCCCGCGATCGTGCCCGAGCGCAGCGAGATGTCGCATGCGGCGCGATCGGTGGAGAGCGGCAGCGCGTTGTTGACGAGGCTGGAGCGACCGAGATAGTTCAACACCAGCTCTTGCCGGCGATGCAGGTCGTAGAGCGTCGATCCTGCGATCGACTGGGTGGCGGCGGGGCGGCAGAACCAGGCGATCTCCGCATACGGCGACTCGATCGTCTGACCGTCGAACCGACCCACAAAGGCCCCGGCGAGCGATTGCGTCGTGAACAGGAGGAGGTCGTCGGTGTCGGCGGTGAGATTGCTGGTGGGCTGGTTTTGGCCGTTGAGCGCGTAGGTCGAGTCGCGGGCCGGGCCTTCGATCACCTCGAAGTAGCCCGCGCTCGTCTCCGGCGCGAGCCACGGAGTGGGCAGGCAGGTCGTGCCGGCCAGATCCTGCCGGAGTTGCCAGGCGGCGCTCCGCATCAGCGACCCCAGGTTCATCGTCGCCTCGCTCTGCTTGATGGCCCGGCCAAAAAGGCCGAACAGCCCGGCCAGGGCCCCCATCACCACCAGCGAGAGGGCCGCAGCCAGGAGCAGTTCGGTGAGCGTGAGCCCACTGGGCCCGCGATGCGAGCCGGCGGGCCTCCTCGACTGCAGCGTCGCGGCCACCATGCGCTCACTCCAGGTAGCGCAGCACGCGGATCGTGTCGCGGACGTTGAGGTCCCGGCCAGTGGCGAAGCCGACGGGCCGCGACCGATCGACGACCGCAAACACACGGTGGTAGGAATCGATCCCTCCGGGCGACGTGTCGCGGACCCGCAGCGTCACCCACACGCCGAACACGTGCGAGCGGATCGTCGCCACGTTGGCCAGGCGGATCGCCGTGGCGTAGGCCGCCATGGGATTGAGATCGTAGGGCCGATTCTTCTTCCACGAGTTGCCCTTCACGCCGGCCGCGGCGGCCGAGTCGATGTAGATCGCCTGATCCTGCATCAGGGTGAGCAGTTCCTGGAGCGTCTTCGCAGGCTGCTTGTTGCCGTTTTGGTTGGTGGCGAAGTCGTCGAGCGACACGGCGGCATCGGGCCCCATCGTCGCCCACCACACGGCGTCGTTGAGCTGCGGATCGGTGCAGTTCGTGTTGGAGACGATGGTGTTGAGGTTCACGCGGCCCGGCTCCCGCCAGCGCGAGAGCTGATTGAAGGGGATCTTGTCCATCCCGACCGGGGCGAGGGTGGCGGGATCGACGCTCACCTGCGACCCCGCGAATCGCGAAGGCACGATCGTGGCATCGAGCAGGAGGGGCGTCGGAAGCTCATAGAAGGGATTCGATGCCTTTTTGTTCTTGGGAATCTTGTAGTCCCAGAACCGGCCCGCTCCGTTGGCCTGTGACACAAGCATCAGTTCCGCGTGGCTGATGAAGGGCCGATTCGGCCACGGCAGCCACGACTTCACCGCCGGATTCAGCGGCACGATGCCCGCCGAATCGCCCGTGGTTTCGAACGGCCCGTTGTTCCAGACCGAACTCTCGCGGATGTAGGTCTTCCAGTTGTTGCCTTCGCCCATCCGGTTGACGCGCTTGATGCCGAGCCGATCGAGGACGACATAGGGGTTGTAGCCCGAGTTGGTCGGGGTGTCGTTCCAGGCCTTCGCCGGATCCTCGAGCCGCTCGAGGAACACGATCGTGTCGGCTCCAGACTGAAGTGAGGCCGCCCCGGGCCACGACGTGGCCTTGAATTGGCCGCCCGAGTTGATCTCGAACTTCTGGAATGTGTTGTCCACCGGGACGGTGACGGCGGACGTGCCGGAGGTCTGATTGCCGGTCGTCTTCGGTGGCGTGGGCATCACCACGAGGTAGGAATCTGGTCCGATCTGGGCGTCGGTCGGGCCTCCGCCCGTCTTGCGAAACACCCCCGGAACCTCCTTCTCGCCGCTGCCCGGCTTGTCGAACCGGACGCTCGTGCCGGGCTCGATCCGCAGCCGCCACACGGGCTGGCTGCTCTGCGACGACTTCTCGGCCAGATCGAGCATCGGGGCCGTGGTCGAGGTGACGACCGTGGGATTCTGCGAATTGCTGACCGTCGTCAGGCGCTCCGTCCACGACGGCCGGTAGAGCGACACATACAGGCCGTCCTGGGTCGTGGTCGTGCCACTGTTGTCGACGACGTAATAGGCGATCGTCTGCGCGATCACGAGTTCGGGCCGCTCGAGGCCCCAGACCACATTTTGGCTGCTCCAGCCGTTCGTTGCAGGGCCCCAGCCGTCGACCGGGTCGGTGTCGTATTGGAAGCGGGTGAACTTCGAGTCGGTGTCGCGGAAGTCGACCACGTTGGCCGCCCACTGGGCCGTGGCCGCGTCGGCGGGCCGTCCGAGCGCCACACACAGCACGTAGAGGTGCCGGCAGAACAGTTGCTTCGCTTCGGTTTCGGTCGTGCCATCGGGAAACGGCCGGTTGATGTCGAACCGCAGGCCGGCCAGCACGTCGGGCGAGATCACGTCTTTGGGGTCGCACCGCAGGGCGGCGATGTAGTCGGCGATCTGCGTGGCCACGGCACCCGTGAGCCCGGGGGTGTCCCAGCTGTCGGTCGTGACGAGCATGCGCGACCGCTGGCTCGCGTCGTCGAGCGCCACCGCCAGCCGTGGTGACAGCGTGGAGGCGTCGGCGTCGAACTGGCGGAGCACGGCCTCCAGGTCCGCTGGCGTGAAGGGATTGTCGGCGTGGGCGGCCGTGCGGAGCTCGCCCGGCTTGGGGGCGTCGCTGTCGAGCCGCATCTCGTAGGGGTCGTCGACATAGTTGGCCTTCGTCCAGTCGGGGCAGTAGTAGGTCATCTCGGGAACCGTGAGCTCGGACGCTTTTCCGCTCACGGTCGTGGCCAGGTTGACCTTGATCATGCTCTTGAGATCGATGAGCGAGTTCGAGGCGGGGAGCGGGGCATTGCTCCCCGTGCTGAAAAGACGGTCGTTGCGCTCGCTGAGGCGGTCGTTCGTGCCGGAGACGCCAGGGGCCGCGGCCACGCCATACCGCCCGTCGACCGGCCCCACGACGGGCACCGGGCGCCGCTGGTCGAGCGACGACGTCGTGGCGGGCAGGG